>LWDU01043097.1_pt1 | contig 74938 bp, 75 predicted proteins | sample 727161 | NCBI WGS metagenome assembly LWDU01 (sample SAMN04566230, study PRJNA314399) | hydrothermal vent metagenome | isolation source: deep sea hydrothermal plume seawater | place: Mexico: Gulf of California, Guaymas Basin | collected 2004-07-11 | reverse complement strand
TCATTAGTTTTCTCAGCAGACAAAACTTTATCGCCAATAGCTCCTTCCAATCTAACAAATGCTTTTTCAAGTTTTGTTTTTGCGGTCTGCATCGAAGAATTATTTTGTATAGAGTTGTTTGCCAAGACTTATTAAACCCCTAGGTTAGGAGATGATATTACGCCTTTGTCTATAATTTCGTCAACCGAAGGATTCCCAAATACACTATAGTGGCCCAGCCAAAAGATGGGGGCTTGACGAAACAGGCGTAACTTAGGATTGTTGTCCCGAAGTAATTGAGCCTTACCAGGAAATTGTAGCTCTTAATTTGTATATTAATTTAATTAACGGAGGAACTAATGGCCCTACGGGTAGCTATTAATGGATTTGGCAGGATTGGTAGATTAGTGTACCGGGCCATTCTTGAATCCAACAATGATGGAATTGAAGTTGTATGTATTAATGATTTGGGCCCGACTGAATCCAATGCACATCTATTAAAATTTGATTCAACTCATGGAATTCTGCCACAAAATATAATAGTCGATGGCGACACAATAGACGCGGGTCAGGGGCCCGTTTACGTTACCGCCGAGAGGGACCCATCTAACTTACCTTGGAAAAAACTAAAAGTTGACGTAGCTCTCGAGTGTACCGGCTTTTTTGCAAGCAAAGAAAAAGCAAAGGCCCACCTTACGGCAGGCGCCAAACGGGTTATTGTTTCAGCCCCAGCAAGTGGGGCAGATATCACTGTTGTTTACGGCGTAAACTCAGATCAAATCTCAGGCGATCATTTGGTTATCTCAAATGCCTCTTGCACAACAAACTGTTTAGCACCCGTTGCCTATGTTTTAAACAATGCAGTCGGAATTGAGCGCGGCTTTATGACAACAATACACGCATTTACAGGGGATCAAAGAACGGTTGATACACTCCACGAAGATCTTCACAGAGCTCGAACAGCATCTTCTTCAATGATCCCAACGTCCACAGGCGCTGCAAAAGCTGTTGGGCTTGTTCTTCCTGAATTAAATGGAAAATTAGATGGTACGTCCGTTAGAGTTCCGACACCGAATGTTTCACTGATTGATTTTACTTTCACTCCTGGTAAAGAAACCAGTGTTGCCGAAATTAATAATGCAATCTCTGTAGCATCAAAAAGCGGCCCGCTCAAAGGTATTCTCGGCACCAATAATCTTCCTTTAGTTTCAATTGACTTTAATCATAATGCACACAGTTCAGTATTTGATCTCTCCGAAACCCAGGTCATCGAAGGAAAATTTGTTCGAGTTTTGAGCTGGTACGATAACGAATGGGGATTCTCTAATAGAATGGTGGATACCACTTTAGCCGTAGGCAATACTATATGACGAAATTTAAATAAGCTATAATGGCCAGAGATTTCTATTTAGATCTCAGTGATTAGTCATTGGGATCGTAAAAAATTAAACCAGGAATTTCGCTTTCAGCTTCAATTCGGCCACGCAATTCAAGTGTATTGCGATCAGGATCGCGCAAAAAAACCGAAACATGGCCATCGCGGCCAAACGTTACAGGGCCTTGAGAGATAGCAATATTATTCTCTTCAAGCTTTTTGAGGGTTTCTATAATAGACTCAACGCGAAGGGCTACATGTGTAAAACCGGTATGTTTTTCTGGCACATCCATTAAGATATTTTTACCTTGATTGAGATCCACCCCGTTAACCACAAGATTAATTTCAACACCGCTGGCGTTCTTCATGACGATCACAGCATCAAAGTCAACTTCAACTTCGATTTTGAAACCCAGGGACTCATAATATTTAACCGACCGTTCTCTATCTGTAATACGAATACCCACATGATCAAATTGCTCAATATTTATCATTTTGTATCCTTTTTAACTAAATTTTATCAGGCGTTTATTCTTCCACTTTAACTTGAACTCAGTCTTGATTATAGGATTTAGCTGGTAAGATGTCTCACCAAATGACAAAATATTAACAAAAAAATTCATATAGACACCCTGTCAATCTCAGAAACCTATGAAAATGGGCCCCGTAGATGAAAAATAAAAAATCCAAATCACGCTGCCGCCTCTATCTTATAACGCCAACTAAAATTATAATAGATACCTTCAAGGACAAATTAGCAACTGCCCTAGACGGGGGTGATGTTGCTTGTGTGCAATTACGGCTCAAAGAGGCCACCAAAGGTGAAGTATTGCGAGCAATAGAAGTACTGGCACCCATAGTGCAAGAACATAACGCCGCATTTATACTAAATGATAATCCAGAATTGGCGGCTCAAACTGGCTGCGATGGAGTTCATATAGGCCAAGAAGATTTAGCGTATGACCAAGCACGAGAAATTGTTGGACCAAATGCGATCATTGGTGTTACCTGTCACGATAAACGTTATCTTGCGATTGAAGCTGCTGAAAAAGGTGCTAATTATATCGCCTTTGGCGCTTTTTTTCCAACCATCACAAAAAAAACCAAAAGCCAACCAGAAATCGATATTCTAAAGATTTGGAGTACTATGACCACCGTTCCGTGCGTAGCTATTGGCGGGATTACCCACAAAAATTGCCCCCCACTCATTCAAGCCGGTGCAGACTTTCTTGCCGTAATTTCGGCAGTATGGGACTATCAAGCGGGCCCGGAGGCTTCAGTCAAAGCCTTTAATGAATTAATAAACCAAAACTGCTAGATCCAAATTCTTTAACTCTTTCATTGCCGCACGTGCGACAAACTGTTACGTTCCGCGCCTTTAATGTATGCGTTTTGCGCCTTTAATAGGACTACCAAATTAACATCAATTTTAAAGTAGTATAACCGATGAAAATCAATGGAAACTCCATCCGTCCTGGCAACGTAATTGAACATCAAAATCGCTTATGGCGGGCCGTGAGAATTCAGCATACACAACCTGGTAAAGGAGGGGCTTATCTGCAAGTCGAACTAAAAGACTTGCGTAACGGCACCAAACTCAATGAGCGCTTCCGATCTTCAGAAACCGTGGACCAAGTTCGCCTTGATCAGAAGGAATTTCAATACCTTTATGCAGAAGATGATATGCACACTTTCATGGATTCCGAAACATACGATCAAATTTCGCTAAGCGCTGATTTAATCGGTGAAGACCGTGTTATATATTTACAGGACGGAATGATAGTCATTATTGAAAGCTTTGAAGGTGACCCAATCGGCCTTAATTTACCAACGCAAGTCGCCTTGCAAGTAGTTGAAGCTGATGCTGTCGTAAAGGGACAAACTGCTGCCTCTAGTGCTAAACCCGCTTTATTAGAAAATGGTATTCGCACAAGTGTACCTCCACACATTGAAACTGGAACACGTGTAGTCGTCAATACTGAAGATGGTTCCTATGTCGAGCGGGCTAAAGACTAAATGGCAACACTACAATCGGCTAACATTACGATTATGATAAAAGCAGCTCGCAAAGCTTCCGGTAAATTAAAACGAGACTATGGTGAAATCGAACAATTACAGGTCTCAAAAAAAGGACAAGCTGATTTTGTAACCGTGGCTGACATTCGTACCGAGGAAATACTGCATGATACGCTTTCTCATGCCCGTCCTGAATATGGATTTTTGATGGAAGAATCGGGTACGATTATGGGTGATGATCCCAATCGAAGATGGATTATTGATCCTATCGACGGCACCACCAATTTTATTCACGGTATTCCTCATTTTGCAATCTCTATTGCCCTTGAGGAAAAAGGTAAAATAACCGCTGGTGTAATTTACGAACCGATCCACGACCAAATGTTTTGGGCAGAAAAAGGCAACGGAGCATGGCTTAATGATCGGCGTATGAGAGTGTCTGGTCGAACGCAAATGGAGCAATCAATTTTTGCCACAGGCATTCCGTTTATAGGCCGAGGCGATCACAAACAGTTCTTACAACAAATAGAATCTGTTATGGCAGCATCAGCAGGGATCCGTCGATTTGGTAGTGCTGCTCTTGATTTAGCATACGTAGCGGCTGGACGTTTTGACGGCTTTTGGGAAACTAATCTCCAGCCGTGGGATATCGCAGCTGGTATCATTATTGTGCGTGAAGCCGGCGGAATGATTTCAGAAATTGATGGGCGTGATGGCATGCTAAGAACAGGGTCGATATTAGCCGCAAATCCAACCTTATATAAAGAACTGGGACAAACCATTTTAAATATAGTAAAGTAAGGCAAGCGGGAAATTCTAGATTTTCTTAATTTTGGCTCTAGCGTTATTTATGAAACAAACCTCTAAACTACCTCTAGTCTGTTGTGTATGGAAGGCACTTTAGGTATCTTACTAAGCGTTACGAAACGGTCCTAATTAATTATAAACACTCGATATTCATTGAAATTTTCGAGGACCGTTTAAAGAAGGGAAACTGATTATGTCACGCCAGATTACTTTAAGAGCAGTATTTGCAATCCTTGTTGTTTTTAGCTTCGCAAATCTAGCAAATGCCCAACTCAAACCTTCAGGCAGCTCAAATAAAGTCTTAGTAGATTTAAGCGTCATAGACGGTCTGAGCGCCGGACGTTCACCCAGTCAAACATTGACGGTTAAAGGCAATGAAGGCGGACTATTGAAGCCACCGTCAAAAATGCCTCGCTCACATTTCCTCTTAAAACGTCCAACAGCAAGAAACTTGCGCAAATTATCACGGATCAAGCTTAAACCTATTGTTAAAACGCACAAAAAACGTTTCAAGCGAGACATTGCTTCAAAAAAAACAAAACCATTAAGATCGAAAAGTAGAGTATTTAAGCAGCAACGTCCCAAAACAAAAACTATAAAATCTCAAAGCACAAAAAAACTATTACCCATCCCAAAACAGGATCGTAAAAATCCCATTAAACTCTCTAAGGCAACGCCCAAAGATCCCGTGATTAATAAGCCAGTTCTAGCTCCGGCCCCAAAGGCCAGTCCGAAGGCACCTGTAAAAATTCTACCAGCACCTCCACTAAAGCCCATAATTGGTAAAACGAGGGCAAAGACAAAACCAATTTCCCTAAAAGCCTCTCGCTCAAAAAACACTTATCAACAATCTAGAGCTAAACTACTAATTTTCCACCAAGGAGATGCCAAACTCACTGTTGCAGCCAAAAAAACTTTGGACACCCTGTCAGCAAAACTAAAAGGCGAGCCAAACTCTCGGATGCAGCTTCAAGCCTACGCTGGCGAGCCAAACCTCTCGGCTAGCCGTGCCCGCCGACTTTCGCTAAAGAGAGCCTTATCAGCAAGATCATATCTCATTAATAAGGGGATACGAAGCACCAGAATTGATGTCCGGGCCCTCGGCAATAAAACATCGGTCGGAGAACCTAACCGCGTTGAATTGAAACTTATTAAAAACTAGGTCTTGGAAAACAGTGATCTATTTAGCTCTCAAAATACATGTTCTAAGATTTAATTAAAGGTACAGCCATGACATCACCAAAAAGATTTGTCATACGTATGGTATTTTTTGTACTGGCTGTTGGTTTAGTATGCAGTATTTTGTTTGTGCCTCTACAAAAAGCATTCCTTGCCAATATTGGATTAAATAGCTTAATCGTCAGCGTTCTTATTCTTGGCATCGCTTATAATTTTCGACAGACATTTATGCTATTCCCGGAAGTCGCTTGGATTGACGCGTATCGCAAACCTTCAAGTTCTAGCGTATCTTCTAAACGCCCTAAACTTTTATCGTCTATGGCAACCATGCTCGGTGAACACAAAGATGGGATGAGCCTATCTACGCTCTCAATGCGCTCGCTTTTAGACGGTATTGCCTCAAGATTGGACGAATCGCGGGATTTATCGCGTTATAACATTGGCCTACTCATTTTTCTCGGCTTATTAGGCACGTTCTGGGGACTACTAGAGACAGTTGGATCGATCAAAAACGTAATAGAAAATCTTTCTGTTTCTAGTGGCGACATTTCTGGTACCTTTAACAATCTTAAGTCTGGCTTATCAGCTCCACTATCAGGTATGGGAACCGCTTTTTCATCTTCACTATTCGGCCTTGCTGGTTCTTTAATACTCGGCTTTTTAGACCTACAAGCCAGCCAATCTCAAAATCGTTTCTATAATGATCTTGAGGAGTGGCTCTCAAGTTTAACACGTCTTTCCTCCGGTGCACTGACAACAGAGGGTGACCAATCGGTACCAGCTTATCTACAAGCACTCTTAGAACAGACTGCCGAGAGCCTTGAGAACCTACAGCGCACCTTGGCACGGGGAGCTGAAAGTAATATCCAAAGCAATCAAAATTTATCACGATTGACCGAAAGTCTCGGTAACTTGGGTGATCAAATGCAAGCAGAACAGCACTTGCTCATTAAGCTTGCAGAAAGCCAAACTGATTTAAAGTCTATCTTGGAACGTCTAGTAACAACCGAATCGAAGAATGGTTTAGATGAAGCAACACAAACCCACATACGTAATATTGACCTTTACATGGCTCGATTGCTAGAAGAAATATCAACTGGTCGGGACGACATTGTTCAGCAAATGCGGAGTGAAATTAAACTGCTTGCACGGACAATTTCAGCGTCCCAAGAAAATAACTAATAAAGATAATGGCTACTCTCTCTCGCCGAAATCAACACCGCACAGATATTTGGCCTGGTTTTGTCGATGCACTGGCCACGCTTCTTATGGTAATTATATTCCTATTAATGATTTTCGTTATAGCCCAATTCTTTTTAAGCGAAGCTCTAACGGGACGCGATCAAGCGCTGGATAGATTACGCGGACAAGTTAGTGAACTGGCTGACCTTCTAAACCTAGAACGCAAAGCCAATGAAACATTGCGTAATGATTTTTCAACACTCTCAGATGAACTCTCTGCCTCGGTAATAAAGCGAGATAAACAAAAAATAAAAATTAAAACTTTATTACTCCAAGCTGATACCGCTGCAAATCAATTGACTACCCTCAAAAGTAAACTCGCCACAGCGGCAAAAAATACTTCCAATGATCGCACCAAACTCAAACAACAATTAACCCAAATCAACACTCTAAGTGAAGATATCCTAAAGCTAAAAGCACTACAGGAAGACCTAGAAGAAAAAATTAAAGCCACCCTGGTTAAAATTGCATCAAAAGAAGAGGCTATTATTACAGAAAAAACCCTTTCAAAAACTGCACGAGCTGAAGTTGCCTTTCTAAATAAACAGCTTAGAGCCTTACGCCAGCAAATTTCTCAAATTGCTGAAACGTTAGAGGTTTCAGAGGCAAAGGCTAAAAAACAAAAAACTCGAATAGCCAACTTGGGGAAACGTTTAAATGCTGCTCTTGCCAACAAGGTACAAGAACTCTCATATTATCGTTCAGAGTTTTTTGGGAACCTGCGGGCCGTTTTAGGTAATCAACCGGGAATTCGATCCTGTTTAAAACGGGGTCGGCTGAACTTGGAGCAGAAGGTAAAACTCAAATAAAGCAATTGGCAGGTACATTAAATGAAATTACAAAAAAGATACCTAAAAAACTAAAATGGGTGCTACGAGTTGATGGTCATACGGATAACATCCCCATAAAAACCTCACGCTTTCCTTCAAACTGGGAACTTTCAACGGCACGCGCTATTTCGGTAGTTAAATACTTGATAGCGAATGATATTTTGCCCACCAATTTAGCGGCAACTGGGTTTGGTGAATTCCAACCTATTGATCCGCGAAATGATGAGATTGCGAACCGGCGCAACCGTCGTATCGAATTGAAACTTACTCAGCGCTAAAATCAAAAATATAAGCCAACTTAGTAAACAATTTTAAAGAGAGAATTACTATTAATTCGCTTGATTTACTGGCTACAAGTTAGTTACTAGAAAGTCAACTTGTAGAGAAAACCATTAGGGCCTTCATTTAAAGGGCGCCAACTAGATATGATCATTATTTTCACTATTGTATTCATTAATCTTGTCGGTTTTGGTATCATTATTCCATTGTTGCCGTTCTATGGTGAACATTTTGGTGCATCCCCAGATGAAGTCACATGGCTAATGGCAATCTATTCTTTAACACAATTTATTACAGCACCTATATGGGGAGGCTGCAGCGACCGTTTTGGTCGCCGACCGATATTACTAATAAGTCTTGCAGGAACGGTGATTGCGTACATTTGGCTTTCACTTGCAGAGGATTTACAAGCGCTTTATTGGGCGCGTGGCTTGGCAGGAATTGCTGCAGGCAGTATTTCGGCGGCGTTTGCATGTATGTCTGATATTACAACAAAAGAGACTAGATCCAAAGGGATGGGTTTAATTGGGGCTGCCTTTGGTCTCGGTTTTATCGCAGGCCCTGCTATCGGTGGTTTATTAGCTGGTAACGATCCAGCAACAACAAATTATACACTACCATCGCTGGTCGCAGCAGGGTTCTCCGGAGCCGCTTTGCTCGCTGCTGTTTTTTTACTAAATGAGACATTATCCAATGAACTAAAATCAAAAATTAAAAATCAATCTGTGAGCGAACGCTGGTTAATATTCATAAGTGCAATGAACCAGCCAACTGTCCGTCTAATAATGATTCTAACCTTTGTGTCGGTTCTTGCGTTTGCCGGCCTTGAAGCAACCTTTGCACTTTGGTCTAAACGCGAATTTGGCTGGGGGGTTGCCCAAAATGGATACATATTTGCTTTTATAGGGATCATCAGCGCCCTCATCCAAGGTACAATGATTGGCCCTCTTTCCCGCAGAATTGGTGAAGTCGGGATGGTAAAACAAGGGTTCATTGCACTTGGCATTGGACTTGCGATTTTACCCTTAGCAAATGATCTACCTATCCTACTCGTTACTTTGGTTGTTATAGCCTATGGTTTTAGTATTTCCTCACCTGCTCTCAACACCCTCCTTTCATTGAATGTTCCCGATGAACTACAAGGCGGTGTTCTCGGGATTGGCAGATCTGCTTCAACACTAGCGCGTGCTCTTGGACCGGCAATTGCTGGCTATGTATTTGTTTTACATAGGCGCTTTTCTAATGTTTATCGTCCTAATATTAGCTCTAAGCTTTCCTAAGGATACAAAAGGGAGTAAGATTCAAAATCTAAAAAATCAATAATAAGTTGTGTTTCTCGCTTGCGCCTTGAGAAGGGCTCCGTTATAACGCACAGCAGTTTTGTCGGAGTTGAAAATGAAAAAAGATATCCATCCAGAATATCATGAAATCACAATCACCATGACTGACGGCACCACTTATACCACCCGTTCTACATGGGGTGCTGCTGGCGAGACCATGAAACTTGATATTGATCCTAAATCCCACCCAGCATGGACAGGGGAACATCGGTTAGTTGATAGTGGTGGACAAGTTGCAAAATTCAATAAGCGATTTGAGAGCCTTGGTCTCAAGAGCTAAGTACACCAATGTTAATCAATAATCTTACAAAAGCATCGTTAATTTAATCACGGTTTTACGACCTCACAAAAAAAATTGGCGCGCTATTTTTGCGACCCCAATTTAGTTCAATCCCTACCAAACTCATCTAGATTAACATCATATTGAAGTTTTATCCGTGATGAGTATGCATTGCCACATATACAAAGATAATTACTTAGATTAAAACCTTGTTCTATAGAACTTGTTCTAAATAAGGAGTGTGGATAAGTGTGCCGATCAAAAAATGGGTAACCAACACATTATTTGAAAATATTCTCGGCCCCTCGCCGAGCTTTCGTCTTTAAAATAATTTCTGCCTGAACGCGTTTAATCTCTGATTGGAGATGGACAACGTAATCACCAAGCCCTTCGATTGACATAACCTCAAGGTCCAAGACTTCGACCTTTTTCGGCTTTAATTTTTCCTCATCAGTATCCATAAGAATAACCTTAAGATAATTTATGAACGGCTCGCCAGTTTCCCATTTACCTAGTCGAACTGAATAACATTTATAAGTCTGCTAATGCAAATTTTCCCCAACGTGGTTTGACGGGGCTTTATGACGGGCCTATATTCGTGAATCAAAATAAAGTACGTTAATATCCTGGTAACCTCAGATACAATAAGTACAAGGAAAAGGAAGATGGCCCAGCCACTTATGCCGAAAGCAACAGCAGTTTGGCTAGTTGAGAATACAGCTCTTACATTTGATCAAATTGCAGATTATTGCAATTTACATAGCCTCGAAGTTCAAGCAATTGCTGACGGTGAAGTTGCTCCTGGCATGCAAGGTCTCGATCCAATCGCGAATGGGCAGCTAAAAAAGGAAGAAATCGTACGTTGCGAATCCGATGTGACGAGCCAGATGGAAATGGCAAAACCAACCATTCCACTTCCTAAAACCCGTCAAAAAGGCGCACGTTATACACCTATTTCAAAACGCCAAGATCGTCCCGATGCCATCGCTTGGTTACTTCGTAGTTATCCAGAGTTAAGCGATGCTCAAATTGGGCGCTTAATCGGCACTACCAAGCCTACCATAAATGCAATTCGTGACAAAACACATCGCAATTCTTCAACAATAAAACCGCAGAGCCCAGTTTACTTAGGCCTTTGTACGCCACCAGATTTAGAACAGGTGATCACGAAAGCGCGCGCAAGGGCGGGAAGTGATCACACCTCAACTGAGCCTTTGCCGCCAATTACTGTATCTGAACCAGAAAAAGAAAAATTATCAGAAAAACCACGTTTGCGACCTGAAGTTGCTCCTACAGCCGAAGAAGTTTTTGGCACGTCTACTCCGCTAAGTAAAAAAGAAGACGCCTCTCAGCTAAAAAGGGAAGACGTTTTTGGTCCAACTCCGGATATAAAATCACGTTCACCTGAAACTTAATAAATAAGAGATGGGTAAAAAAGTTATAGAAATTAACCATCAGAAACCTTCAATACATTGACTTGAATATTAAATGAACATGATTCTATAACCAAAATAACTTCTAATTTGCAACTGTCATTATAAGTTCATCTTTTATCTGAAGTTTTTTACGTTTTAATTCGGTAAGAACAAGGTTGTCAGGGTATAGGTGTTTGGCTTCACGTTGGAGCTCTTGATCAATATCGAAGTGTTTTCTTTTTAGTAACAATGCAAAATCCTGTTTTTTCATGTATTACTCCATCACTGTTAAAATGACCTAATTTAAGAAGTTTAATTCTGTCTATGAAAAAAATCTAGAGAAACTAAAAACTAAACTTAGTCAATAAATAAATAAGTCTAAAAAAGTGGTGTTAACACTGACATATTACACAAATACTAAAGGGGTATATCACGCAAACACTACAGGCTCGTTAGTCAATAATCGTCCTAGCACCGTCACTAATTATTAGAATCAACTTATTAGTAGTTTCTGCAATATCACCGGATATAATTGCTATATAATTTTTTAAATTGATTTCGGCATTAGCTATCGTCTCGGATGATTGATCGGAACCACCTTCGGATAACTGCTGGCCTGACTGATACAGAATCATTTGCTCCAATCTTTCACCCTCAAGCTCACAATTTTTTATTTTGTCGCGAAGGCTCTCGGATAGTTCACCAAGATCTAACATTCTTTCCTGTTTCATATTGCGTCTAATTTGCCGCAAACCTCTAATAACACCTGACTGCCAGGGTTCTATTGTTTCGATAATTTTAACAAACTCAGTAGGTTCAATAACTGCAGCACCTTCAGATGCTACCCAACAGCAATAAAGCAATATATTCACATCTGCACCAACACTCTCTTGAAGTGCCAAGCAAGATGAGGCAATGTTTTGTTGCCCATAAAATTTCAGAGAAAAATCCCAAAAAGGGTTTTCTTCGATCAATCCATTATTTTGCTTCATTTTATTTTTATAATTCTCAAAATAAGACTACATCAAATACATCGTATACTAGAATCTTATTACAATCGTGCGTTATAGTAGTCGTCGACAGGATACTTTAAGGTAACATTTTCCACAATTCGGGTAAATTTTATCTAATCCAATTCAATTCAAAAACTTCAACATGAAATAAAACACTAAACCAAACAAAGCGGTGGCTAAAGCTTGCGTAGGAATTAATGAATATTATAATATTTCATTCGTTCGATTAATGATATCAAAAATAGGAGTTTATCAATGACTAAGGCTAAGCCAATTATTGCTATCATTATGGGAAGTCAATCAGACTGGGCGACAATGAAACATACAACTTTGATCCTTGAAGAACTCGGTGTTCCTTACGAAGCAAAAATTATCTCGGCCCACAGGACACCTGCTCGCTTATCTAAATATGCGGAATCGGCCCGAGAAAGAGGTTTAAAAGTATTGATTGCTGGTGCCGGTATGGCTGCGGCTTTACCGGGGGCCGCCGCCGCCTTAACTCCTCTACCTGTTCTTGGCGTACCCATGGATGGAAAAGTAATGGGAGGTCTAGACGCACTTCTCGCAATGTCACAGATGCCTGCAGGCATACCTGTTGGAACGCTTGCTATTGGGAAAGCTGGCGCCATAAACTCTGGTATATTAGCTGCTAGTATCATTGCACTAAACGACCCTAAAGTGGCGGCGGCTTTGGATAAATTTCGCGCAAACCAAACAACTAACGTCACCGAAGACCCTATTGACTAAGGTAGCAATAAAGCTGACATTCCAAAAAATTTACCTGGGAAAAACTAGATCCAAACTTAACATTAAGAATTACCTCTGATAACCAATTCCGAACTATCGCATATAGGCCATTAAAAAGCTGAACGCTTAAATAGATTCAATGAACTGCTTAGTCGTTGGATATGTTTTACGATTTTACCTCGCAATTTGGGTATCTGCATTACATCATTTATACGTTGTGCTAAAAATAAATTAGTTTTGCTATAGTCTTGAGAAGTGTCCGACAACCAATATAAAATGGTCAAACCATAGACGCTAGCGAGCAACCCACGTTTAGTATAATAATTAAAATCTACGGCCGTATCCCCTGCTGTGTACCATATAACATCAATAGTTTTCATTGTTATTTGTAAACCAACGGGATGATTTCCCGGTAGTGTTAGAAATGATAAAAGCCTCCGGATTGCCTCTTTATGAGGAGAAAGCAACCTCAACCGAACGAGTACACTTGTAGAAATACGCTCTCGAATTGGCATTTCATCCAAATCAATCTTAGCTAATTCGGCTGCCATCTCACGGTCTATATAATCACCAAAATGTACAGCGATATCCTTCATTCCTCGAGGAAAAAGAAGGGCTGTATCAAGTGTCTCTTGCTCAAGGTCACACCGACCGGCCGCAAGGGATTCCTGGCTCCAACCATCAAATACTACGTGGGGCAACATCGCCAACAACAATCGATCTTTAGCTTCATTATTCTTATTTGCGCTCATTGTACCTCTTTTGAATTTTCATCATCAGGCTGGAGATCCCGCCCCTTTTGCATCAGCGGTATATTCTTATTAATTTCGTCAGCAAAACCGAATGTTTCAAAATTACTCATCCGCATCGGATACAGCTTACCATCTAGATGGTCACATTCATGCTGCACTGCCCGAGCATGAAAACCCTGTGCTTCGCGGTCTTGTTTGTCGCCATTTAAATCCACCCAAGAATATTTAATATGCGAATACCGCTCAACAGCACCCATAAAATTAGGAACTGATAAACAGGCCTCCCAATCAATATTTGTCTCAGCGCTGAGAGCCTCTATTTCTGGGTTGAGCATAATCGTCAAATCAATATCTGAGCTCTCTTCATCTTTTGTGCCCCGTGCCTGTGGTATAAAGAAAATTACTATTCGTTTCGGGGCGTAAACCTGTGGTGCAGCTAATCCAATACCACCTGAATCTTTCAATGTCTTAATCATATCCTCAATCAAAATCAATAATTCTGGATCTTTGAAATCAGTCACCGGGGAAGCTACTTGGTGCAAAACTGGGTGACCCATTCTGGCAATCTTTAATATGGACATACAATAAATATGACCTAAAAATTCGATAAATCCAGCGATTTAAGCCAAAAATCTATTTTTTTTCACAGAAAACCATATTTTGCACTATATCCCCCTTCCCAATCCATTAAAGGCATGCTAAAACCCGCAACTTCAACAAGTTGATATCAAAGGAGAGATAAAGCCCGTGCACGTAACAGTCCGTGATAATAATGTTGATCAGGCCCTTAAGGCACTAAAAAAGAAAATGCAACGGGAAGGTGTATTTCGAGAAATGAAACTCCGCCGTTCATATGAAAAGCCTTCAGAGCGAAGAGCTCGCGAAAAAGCCGAGGCTGTTCGTCGCTCAAGAAAATTAGAGCGAAAGCGTTTAGAACGAGAAGGTTTCTAGAAGTCTCAATAAAATTAAATTAATTGATTCTAGAACTTAGGCTAAGATGTTAATATTTTATTGGATTTCCTAGCAGAGAAAGATTTTAACCCATTTTATCTAAAAAGAAACTAATCTTAATTTAGTTATACTAAAACCCTTGGATCAAGCTTTTGGTAAAGTCCCCTAATATGGCCTTTAATAAAGGTCAGCTTGGTTAGCACTATGAGTGGTTAACCCAAAGCCTGAACAATACTCTCGGTCATTGCCTTAGCATCGGCAAATAACATCATAGTATTGTCCCGGAAAAATAACTCGTTATCTACACCGGCGTAGCCCGATGCCATTGATCGTTTGATAAATAACACGGTCCCAGCGTTTTCAACCTCTAATATTGGCATACCATAAATAGCACTATTTGGATCGGTCTTTGCAGATGGGTTAGTTACATCATTTGCTCCTATTACAAAAGCGACATCTGCTGTTGAAAACTCGGTATTAATTTCTTCAAGTTCAAACACCTCATCGTAAGGTACATTAGCTTCTGCTAGGAGTACATTCATATGACCTGGCATGCGACCCGCTACTGGGTGTATGGCATAAGCAACATCAACGCCTTCAGCTTTCAATAGATCGGACATTTCACGAAGTGCATGTTGAGCCTGGGCAACAGCCATACCATAACCCGGTACAATGATTACCTTACTAGCATTTTTCATAATAAATGCCGCATCATCGCCACTCCCAGACTTAACCGTCCGTTCTGCACTGCCACCAGTTGTTGCAGGTCCAGCAACTACACCTCCAAAACCACCAAGCAAAACATTGAAAATGGATCGGTTCATTCCCTTGCACATAATATAACTAAGGATTGCTCCGGAAGAACCAACTAGCGCTCCCGTAACAATTAAAGCCGTATTACTAAGTGTAAATCCGATGCCACATGCAGCCCAACCTGAATAGGAGTTTAACATTGATACTACCACGGGCATATCGGCACCACCGATGGGGAGTATAATGGTAAATCCAAGAACCATTGATAAACCAACAACCAACCAAAACGCCGTCTCGCTATTTGTTTGGACGAGCCAAACTACTAACGCAATAAGCGTAATCCCCAATAAAGCGTTCAATCCATGTTGACCTTTGAAAACTAATGGAGAACCACCAAGAATACCTTGGAGTTTACCAAAAGCAATCAACGAGCCTGAAAATGTGATAGCACCAATTGCCACACCTAGTGACATTTCAACGAGACTTGCCATCTGAATTTTACCAAATACCCCTATGCCATAAGCTTCCGGGGCAAAGAACGCTGCCACAGCAACGAATACTGCCGCCAGCCCGACTAATGAGTGAAATCCAGCTACCAACTGAGGCAAGGCTGTCATATCGATTTTAAGGGCGAGAAGTGTGCCAATCAGGCCGCCAATAAGTATACCAGCAATAATTAACTCAAAACTCAATACCGTCGGGTCCGTTAATGTCGTCGCGACAGCAATGAACATTCCTAGTACACCAAGAGCAGTCCCTCTACGCGCACTATCTGGTGAACTTAATCCACGAAGTGCCATAATGAAACACACAGCTGCAGCTAGATAAGCAAATCCTGTAAATGTCTCGTTCATTTACTGGCCTCCATTTTCTTCGGCTTTTTCTTAAACATGGCCAACATTCTATTTGTTACGATAAAGCCACCAAAAATATTGACCGAAGCTAAAATCACAGCAAGAAAACCCATAACCTTAGAAAACTCCATATCGGCTGGACCCGCTGCTATCAACGCGCCAACAATGATTACCGACGACACAGCATTAGTTACGCTCATCAATGGGGAATGTAACGCGGGCGTCACACTCCAAACCACATAAAATCCAATAAAAATTGACAAAACAAAAACCGTAAACATAAAAATGAACGGATCACCCGAGGAGGCTGATTCTACTGTTTTTTCAACTAATTTATCTGAAACCATGATTAGCTTCCTTCAACTTTTAAACGCGTATGAACAACTTTGCCATCCTTACAAACTAGTGTTCCTTGAACTATTTCGTCTTCCCAATCAATCTTAAGCGACTTAGTCTCAGGATCGACAAGCGGTGTAATAAAATTTAAAAGGTTTTTAGCAAAAAGCTTACTTGCATCTTCTGCGATCCGACTTGGCATATTAGAAGGCCCAATAATACTTACGCCGCCTGATTTAATTGTTCTTCCAAACTCCGAAAGTGGGCAATTACCGCCAGATTCAACTGCTAAATCAACAATGACAGCTCCATCCGGCATTGAGGCGACCATTTCCGGTGTTACCAAAACTGGAGATGGGCGACCAGGAATAAGTGCTGTCGTGATAACCACGTCTTGTTTTTTGATATGCTCAGCAACAACCTCTTTTTGCTTTTCAAAATATTCAGGCGGCATTACTTTTGCATAACCACCCTCAGTTTGGGCATCTTTTTCCATTTCGGCATTAACTTCAAGGAACTTACCTCCGAGGCTTTCGACTTGTTCCTTTGTTGCAGGGCGAACATCAGTTGCAGTTACAACAGCCCCTAATCTTTTTGCTGTCGCTATTGCTTGCAGACCGGCAACGCCAACACCCATAATAAATACTTTAGCTGGAGGTATTGTACCCGCTGCGGTCATCATCATCGGAAAAGCTCGACCCAAGACACCAGCCGCATCCAAAACGGCTTTATACCCGGCTAAGTTACTTTGCGAAGAAAGAATATCCATTGATTGTGCACGGGTAATTCTCGGCATTAATTCCATTGCAAACGCGGTAACTCCTGTCGCCGCAAGTTTTTCCATAGCATCAATGTTACCAAGTGCGGAGAGACTAGCGATCAGAATATTTTTTGATGTGTATTGCGAAAAATCGTCGCCCGCATCTTCGTCGAGCCCTCTCACCTTTAGTACGAGATCAGCCCCAGTAATCATGGAACTTAAATCAGAAGAGATCGAGGCCCCCGCTTTTTGATAGAGATCATCGCTAAATGAAGCCGCCTCTCCTGCCCCACGTTCAATAAAAATATCGAACCCCAAAGTTATTAACTTTTTAACCGTTTCAGGCGAAACAGCTACACGTGACTCATCTGACAGTTGCTCCATTGGCACTGCTAACTTCATTATTTTCCCCTGAAATTTTGAATGGGATTTCTCGCCATAAATTAACCAGTCTACTTTACGTTATATGAACATTTTAAACTCTTTTGCCAAGGCAAATATCACCAGAAATGTGTTTAAAACCGCATTTTATTGATATTTTTTAAGTTTTCTTATTTGACCGTTTATTTTTGTTTGCCCACTTTAAGTACTCATATGATTTCTCCAAGCTGGATACGGTAAGACACCGTTGCGTACAAAGCCTCAATATCTATGAATTTTCTGACGATTGAACGAAGAAGGATACTAACCAAAGATCGTTTAAGTAGGACCCGCCAAATTAACTTTCTTAAGCGCTTGTAACTGATTTCTAGCAACATTTTTTTCATCGAACTTATCGATTAGTTCATGAAAAATTTGATGCCAATTAATTTCTGCCTCAAGATGAGTAAATACAGAACCGAGACCGACGGCAGCGCGATCCATTAATACAAACTCTGGGGGTGGCGCGACCCCACCTATTTTGTGCAACTCTTCACGAACCTTTTGAGCTATCCCTCGACTATAAGCTCCATCGTCTGTTTGAATTGGACGAACACGGTCCTCAAGTAATGGCGCATAGATGAATTTAGCCCATATATTCAGAACATCTATCTTTTCTTTCGTAAGATTATTAAAACCCCAAGTAGTGTATGCGTGAACAGAAAGTTCAGGATTATTATCTTTCAGTGATGTATAAAGGTCTATAACTCCTCTCACAAAAGACGGCTTAAACATCCTGATACACCCAAAATCCATTAGGTTAATCGAACAGTCTTCTCGAACCGTATAATTACCAAGGTGAGGATCACCATGGATAACACCGTAATGATAGAACGGCACGTACCAAGCTCGAAACATATTTAAAGCAACCGCATTCCGAGAGGAAACATCTTTGTGTGCCTTGATAAACGGCAACAAAGGTTCTCCATCCAGCCAAGTCATACTAATAAGGCGGTCACCACATAACTCTTGGACAACTTCAGGAACATGAACATTAGTCTCATCATTCAGTAGATTACGATAAAGCTCCAACTGTTTAACTTCACGTACATAATCTAGTTCTTCTCGTAATCTGGTTGTCAACTCTTCATGGATAGCACTTGGTTCAATTGCTTTGTCGTAACGCTTATAAATATTAAATACTAGCTTTAATTGTTTGAGGTCAGCTTCAACAACGGATTTCATATCTGGATACTGTAGTTTACAAGCAATAGAACGCCCGTCCAGCGCAGTTGCCCGATGAACTTGACCCAGCGATGCTGCAGCGGATGCTTCTTGGCCAAATTCTATGAACTTAGACTGCCAGTCGACACCGAGTTCTCCTGCCATCCGACGCCTGACAAACCCCCAACTCATAGCAGGTGCATTTGATTGTAACTCAGCAAGTTGCCCCGCATATTCTTGTGGCAGAATATTAGGAATGGTCGACAGAATTTGCGCCACCTTCATTAAAGGCCCCTTAAGGCCTCCTAACGCATCTTTTAAATCCGTAGCATGTTCAAGCCTATCCAGTTTTAAACCCAGATAACGTTCGCCAGCAAGCCGAACTGCCAAACCACCAACGGTCCTACCAACTTTAGCATAGCGCCATGCACGGGCACCAAAAGCGTCATTATCATTCATATTAACTGTTACAAACTCTTTTCTAGATCATCTATAAAACCTGCAACCACTCCCAAACCGCGTTGCCAAAAAAGTGGATCAGTCGCATCCAGACCAAATGGGGCCAACAATTCTTTATGACGTAAGGTGCCACCTGCTTTCAGCATATCGAGATATTTATCTTGAAAACCAGGATACCCTTTTTCAAAAACATCATAGAGCGAATTAACTAAACAATCGCCAAACGCATAGGAATAAACATAAAATGGTGAATGAATAAAATGCGGTATATAAGCCCAAAAATGTCGGTATTCCTCGTCAAACTTAAAAGCCGGCCCAAGGCTTTCTTTCTGGATTTCCAACCAAATTTCTCCTAATCGATCTGCGCTTAACTCACCATCTTGACGCTCGGTATGTACCTTTTCTTCAAAGGTATAAAAAGCAATTTGGCGAACAACCGTATTTAACATATCTTCAACTTTAGACGCCAACATAATTCGCCGTGTCTTTGCTTCCCTAGCGGCCTTAAGCATTCCCCTAAAAGTAAGCATCTCTCCAAAAACCGACGCTGTTTCAGCTAATGTCAAAGGTGTATCCGACAAAAAGTGCCCTTGCGGCGCGGCTAGAGTTTGATGAATACCGTGGCCTAATTCATGTGCCAGCGTCATTACATCACGAGTTTTCCCATGATAGTTCATTAGAATATAAGGGTGCACAGATGGAACTGTTGGGTGTGAAAAAGCGCCCGAATCCTTACCTTCACGGGGGTCTGCGTCTATCCATTTTTTTTTAAAGAATTCCTCAGCAATTTTCCCTAATTGTGGCTCAAATGATTTATAGGATGTCAGTACTGTTTCTTTAGCATCTTGCCACGATATATGTGCCTCATCAGATTCTGGAAGTGGCGCGTTTCGGTCCCAGTAGTCCATTACTTCAACACCCAACCATTTAGCTTTTAACTTATAGTATCGGTGAGCTAAATTTTTATAGCTATGTTTAACCGCATCAGCTAATGCGTCAACGACTTCATCTTCAACCTGATTTGAGAGGTTACGGCTAGATACCGCACGAGGGAAATTGCGCCATTTATCTTCAATATCTTTATCTTTCGCAAGCGTATTGGTAATCAGAGAGAACAATTTAATATTTTGTTCCAAACCTGCTCCAAAAGATTTGGCTGCTTTCTTTCTGACAAGATGATCTTTATCAGACATCCTACTCATAATTTCACTGTTAGAGATTTTACGGCTATCAACTTCGAACCGCATTCCCGCCATTGTTTCATCAAATAAACGTGACCAAGACGCTCGACCCGTCACAGATTTCTCGTGTAAGATTTTTTCAACGTCATCTGCCAATTGATAGGGTCTATAGGCACGGATACTATCTATCCATGATTTAAAATTGTTTGTAACCTGATGTTTTAGTTTTTTAGAGAGTATTGCATCATCTAATCGGTTAATTTCTAACTCGTAAAAAAGCGTATCAGACGATATCTCAGTAACCCGTTCACTTGTATCTTGATAGAACGCAGCGACGTCTGGGTTCTCCGCATCGGCAGAAAATAATAATTGCGCATAAGACATAACCCGAGCAAGAACTTCATTTAAACTCTCATATTCCTGTATTGATTGGCCGAATCCAATATTATTTATAACTTCTAATTTTCCCTTATACCGAGAAGAAAAAGCTTTTGCCGAAGCCTCTGCTTCTTTTAAGTCGTTCAATATTTCCGGGGCCTGCATTCCGGTATAGAGGTCTTCTAAATTCCATTTAGGTATTATTTCTTTTGCAATAGCGTTAGACATATTTTAGTCGTCCTTATAAATGTTCATTTTACTAGAAAGTATGTTAGAGTTTTTTTCAATGTTTTAGGTAAGCAACCGGATTTACAGTTGATATAGTTTAAACGGCAACGGGTTCAAATCCGAATTAAAAAAGAAGGGGATTTTTATGAAAACTTGGCCAAGCTTAATAGCTATGTTCATTGAACAAGCAGAGGATCTGGGAGAAAAACCTTTTCTTTGGGGAAAGAAAGAAGGGAAATACGAATCGGTAAGCTGGAAAGAAAGCGCGGAGACCGTTTCAGCCTTAGCCCGTGGATTAAAAACCCTCAAAATAAATAAAGGCGATCGCATTCTGCTCTGTTCGGAAAGCAGACCAGAATGGATAATAGCATACTATGCTATAATGGCTGCCGGAGGAATCATTGTACCCGCATATACGACCAATACTCAAAATGACCATGCCCATATAATCTCAAATAGTGGAGCAAAAGGCGTGATTGTCTCATCAAAAGAACTCGCTGCAAACCTTGTGCCTGCAGCTTATCAAACAGGAAATGTTAATTTTATAGTTACCATTGATGAACTGGAACCATCTCAATCCTCGGGAATTAATATCGTCTCTTGGGCAAACTTGGTTGAGAAAGGTAAGAACGAGACGGATAATCTTTCTGAGTATATCTCGACAATATCTAAAGAAGACACGGCCCTTATCATCTACACTTCGGGTACCGGAGGATCCCCAAAAGGTGTGATGCTGCCCCATCGAGCAATCATGCATAATTGCAGAGGTGTCTGCGACGCACTTAAAGAAATTTTGGAAGAAGATGAGGTTTTTCTCTCATTTTTACCCCTCTCTCATTCTTATGAACATATCGGGGGGGTGTGTTTCCCGACTTATATTGGTGCTCAAGTATATTTCGCCGAAGGCCTCGAACATCTTACTGAAAACATGTCTGAAGCGCGACCAACAATTATGACTGCCGTTCCAAGACTTTATGAACTAATGCACGCCAAAATAACCAAAGGTGTTATAGCGGCGGGCGGCTCGAAAGCAAAATTGTTCCTAACAGCTGTCGAACTTGGTACAAAGAAATTTGAGAACCCAAAAAGTCTTACCTTTAAAGAACGTCTTCTTGATACCATTGTAGATAAATTGGTTCGAAAAAAAATTAAAGCCACGTTTGGCGGGCGGCTAAAAGCGCTTGCGTCTGGTGGGGCACCCCTTAATCCCGATATTGGGATGTTTTTTACAGCACTGGGACTTAATCTCCTCCAAGGTTATGGGCAAACAGAATCAGCTCCGGTAATCAGCTTCAACCGGCCAAATAAAGTTAAAATTGAAACGGTTGGGACACCAATTTTGGAAACTGAAGTTAAAATTGCCACTGATGGAGAAATTTTAGTGCGTGGAGACCTTCTTATGAAAGGATACTGGCAAAATGAGGATGCCACAAAAGCGGCAATCAAAGATGGTTGGCTTCACACTGGTGATATTGGGGTCATGGATAACCAAAACTATATCCAAATAACGGACCGAAAAAAGGATATCATTGTTAATTCGGGAGGTGACAATTTATCGCCACAACGAATAGAAGGATTTTTAACCTTAGAACCGCAAATAGCCCAAGCTATGGTTTATGGAGATAGAAAACCGCACGTAGTCGCACTTATTGTTCCAGATAAAGAGTTTGCTGCCGAATGGGCTAATTCCACTGGAAACCCAAACAAACTAGCGGACATTATAGCGCAGGAAGAATTCCGCCGCCTAATTAGCGAAGCTTTAGATCATACAAATGAAAATCTCTCGGTTATCGAAAAAATACGTCACTTTGTATTAACTGATGAAGAATTCACTGTCGACAATGAAATGATGACGCCGACCCTAAAAGTACGTAGACATATCATCACAGAAAAATACGGGGCCCAATTAGAAAATCTTTATGCTAAGTAGAATTTATAAGCTTAAAATAAATGCTAGCAGTAAAGGCAATGTTGCAAATGAAAATAGAGTTGAAGTGACAACCAGACCGGCGACCTCCTCCGGGCTATTTTCATAACGCATAGCCAGCATATAATTAAATACAGCGGCGGGCATAGAACACTCTAAAACAACAACACCTCTGGCAACGCCCTCTAATCCAAAAAGGTGACTTACGAATAAACCAACGCTCAAACCCATGGTTAATCGAACACAACTTAGAGCTAGATTTCGTCGCAGACGGGTCACCTTTAATTTAGCAATAGATACGCCTAACATGATCAACATTAATGGAATAGCGAACTGACTAAAAATATGCACTGTGTTCGCTAGCCAATTGGGTAACTGATAATCAGTCACCATGACTAAAAGTGCTGCTAAAACAGCATAGATCAAAGAATTTTTTGCCAACTCCATTAATGAAAAACTACCAGCAGCGATGGCTACTCCGAGAGTAAATTGAGTCAAACTCACAATTGTATAGACAATGATTGCAAATGCTAGTCCCAACTCGCCAAATGCTAAAAAGCACAGAGGTATACCAATATTTCCAGTATTTGGTATCATAATTGCCGCAAGATAGGTTCGCTGATCTAGGCCGAAAACCTTCAATACTAGGAAGCTTATAATAAGAAATAAAAACAACGCCACGACCATAACCATCGCTAAATCCGCAAAGGCCCGAGGGTCTGTATCCAATTTTGTTAACGTAGAAAATATAAGTAACGGAGTACCTAAATTAAATACCAGGGAAGTTACAAATTCGGTATCAAAAGGTTTATCCAAACGCGACCAAACGAACCCAAATGCAACTCCGAAAAAAACCGGGGCAATAATTGTTAATAGATGGAAAATCATAGGGTCGTTTTGCAGGAGGATTGTCTGCTCGTCAAGTTAAGCACCGAAAAGGAACCAGCTCTAGATCATTACTCCACTTTAACTATACGCAAAATATTTGTTGCACCAGGAGTGCCGAATGGCACACCTGCTGTAATAACTAATTGTTGTCCCGTTATTGCAAACCCTTCTTTACGAGCCACCTTAGTAGCACTTTTCACCACGTCATCAAATTCATCAAAATATGAAGTTTCTACAGGATGGACGCCCCAAACTAGCATGATTCGACGGGCCGTCTTAATATCTGGTGTTAAACCCAGAATTGGGACCACTGGCCGTTCTCGCGCAGCTCTGAAAGTTGTTGAGCCAGTCGATGTAAATGTGACGATTGCTGCAGCACCTAACGTTTCAGCTACTTGCTTTGCAGCTAACGTAATCGCATCAGCGTCAGTCGCACGAGCTTTCCCAATATCTTTAACTCTTATCGATCTATAATATTCGTCCTGTTCAGCACTCTGAATAATTCGGTCCATAATCGATACCGCTTCTAGAGGATATGAGCCCGCAGCAGTTTCAGCCGAGAGCATAACAGCGTCTGCACCATCAAAAACAGCCGTCGCAACATCAGAAGCTTCTGCCCGTGTTGGTGTAGGAGAGCTGATCATACTTTCCAACATTTGGGTTGCTACGATCACAGGTTTGCCCTCTCGTCGAGCATTCCTAATTATCTTTTTTTGCAAGCCAGGGACATCCTCAGGTGGAGCTTCGACACCGAGGTCACCCCGCGCTACCATAATAGCATCAGACAACTCAATTATCTCATCTAAGTGTTCGATTGCGAGAGGTTTCTCTAACTTAGCCAAAATACCGGCTTTACCAGCAATCAATTCACGTGCTTCTCGAACATCTTCCGGACGTTGGACAAATGATAGCGCAATCCAGTCAACTCCTAAATCCAACGCAAAATCAAGGTCTTCCAGGTCTTTTTTGGTCAGGGAGGACATAGGTAAAACAGCACCTGGAATATTAATGCCCTTATGATTAGATAACTGCCCACCCACTAACACTTTAGTTTGGACAGATGACCCATAATTTTTTTCAACGACAAGTTTCATCTTACCGTCATCTAACAACAACTCGACACCTATTTGTAAACACGAATAAATTTCGGGATTGGAGATAGAAATACGACTATCATCCCCCAATGCATTTTTTTTATCGTCCAAAATAAAGCTGTTACCTCTAGCCAAATCAATTTTTCCGTCAATAAATTTATTAACTCGTATTTTTGGCCCTTGTAAATCTGCAATAATTCCTACCGGACGTTTGCTGTCGACTTCAATTTTGCGAATAATATCATAACGTTCTTTGTGTTCTGAATGGGTTCCATGACTGAAATTGAGTCTAAACACATCTGCCCCAGCTCTAAAAATCTTTTCTATCATTTCTGGAGAGGACGTTGAAGGTCCTAGAGTTGACACTATTTTTGCAGCGCGTTTTCTCTTCATAAAACTAACATAGTGAATTTTTATAAGAAGTCATCAACTAAACTAAACCCTAGTGATGTCTTGTTTTTCAATTAGTAGTGGATTTATAAAATACACTTGAGGTAAAATAGTGCTTTGTAGTTTTCCTAATATATTCGAGATATAATAAATATTATGTTCAGTTTTTTAAATAATTTAAAAAATACGGCTTTAAACAAGAAACAAAAAGAGGGCGCCAACGCGGAACTAACAAAGCGCCAAATGCTAATCAAAAACGCAATAGTGATACACAAAAGACAATCAGAGTTGCTAGATAACCTTAATGAAGAGACCAAAAATCGCTTGCAAGCATTCGCCATGAAAAGTGTATTTAAGATTAAAGGAAAAGAATAATTTCTAAATTAAGAGTTGAATTAACTTTGGCTATCTTTTTTTGAGTGTTAATTATTTCTAATACCTTAGTTGTATCACTCGACGCATTTTTGAATATAGCGCATAAAAACTCAACGCGATAGCTCTCGCATCCCAGAATCTAAACCACCAAGTGTGAGCGGATACATACGATTGCCGAGCATCCTTTTGATCTCTCTTATAGTTGGAGTACTTTGCCAATAATTCTCTGGAACAGGATTAAGCCAGATAGCGCGACTATAAACCTCTAACATTCGATTGATCCAAATACTTCCAGGCTCTTCATTCCAATGTTCCACGCTACCGCCCGGATAGGCGATTTCATAGGGCCCCATAGTCGCGTCACCCACAAATATTAATTTATAATCCCTAGAATACGTGTGTAATACATCCCAGGTTAGAATTGTATCCACATTACGCCTAATATTATTTTTCCAAAGCCTCTCATAAATACAGTTATGATAATAAAAAAATTCAAGATGCTTAAACTCACTTCGAACAGCTGAAAATAATTTCTCACACGTCTCAATATGGTAATCCATCGAACCACCAATATCAAAAAGGATCAAAACCTTTACGGTATTATGACGTTCAGGCACCATCTTTATATCCAAAAGCCCGGCGTTACGAGCTGTTGAGCTTATTGTATCGGAAAGATCTAACTCGGTAGCAGCACCATCACGTGCAAAACTACGAAGGCGGCGTAAAGCCATCTTCATGTTACGCGTTCCTATTTCAACCTGATCATCCAAGTTTTTAAACTGGCGTTCATCCCATACTTTAACTGCGCGCCCATGCCGACCCGTTTTTTGACCAATTCTAACACCTTCTGGGTTATATCCGTTTGCTCCATATGGAGAGGTTCCCCCTGTGCCTATCCATTTACCCCCCCCTTCATGCCGTTTATCCTGTTCTTCTAGACGTTTCTTTAACTCTTCCATGAGCTTCTCAAACCCACCCACAGCTTGAATTTTAGACATCTCTTCTGAAGTCAATACGTGTTCAGAAAGCGATTTAAGCCATTCTTCTGGGATTTCCGTGATCATTTCCTCGCCATCCGAGGTGAACTCAAGACCTTCAAAAAAACTGCCGAACACCTGATCAAATTTATCCAGATTACGCTCGTCTTTCACTAAACACGAACGTGCTAAATAATAAAACTGATCAACTTTGTATGAGCTAAGACCTCTATTCATTGCTTCAAGAAGCATCAAATATTCTCGAAGTGAGACAGGTATTTTAGCATCCCGTAAGGTAAGAAAGAAATTAGTAAACATTAACGCTGCCTAAAAAGTATTATCGCTCTTCTTGGCGATTTAAGAACGCTAGTTTTTCAAACAAATGCACATCTTGTTCATTCTTCAGAAGCGCCCCATAGAGTGGCGGAATAATATTTTTAGAATCTTTCATGCGGAGCACTTCCGGTGGAATATCTTCAGCCATCAACAATTTAAGCCAATCCAATAATTCAGATGTCGTAGGTTTTTTCTTTAACCCCGGCACATCGCGGATATCGTAAAAAGCATTTAAAGCTTCACGTACTAAATTACGTTGAATATCTGGATAATGGACATCAATAATGTCTTTCATCACCTCACTATCAGGAAAAGATATATAATGAAAGAAGCAACGTCGAAGAAAAGCATCCGGTAATTCTTTCTCATTGTTAGACGTAATAATTACAATAGGGCGCTGAGTAGCTTTAATTATCTGATTAGTTTCATAGACGTGAAATTCCATGCGATCTAGTTCCAGTAATAAATCATTCGGAAATTCAATGTCGGCTTTATCAATCTCATCTATTAGCAATATTGGAAGATCTTTGGAACTAAAAGCTTCCCATATTTTTCCTTTCTTGATGTAATTAGAAATATCATGGACCTTTTTGTCTCCCAGTTGAGAATCCCGTAACCGAGATACAGCGTCATATTCATACAAACCCTGCTGTGCTTTGGTCGTTGATTTAACATGCCACTCAATTAGAGGTCGATTTAGAGCCTGTGCAATCTCATGAGCGAGGACAGTTTTACCTGTGCCAGGCTCCCCTTTAACCAAAAGTGGCCGTTCAAGCGCGATGGCGCCGTTAACTGCCACCATCAAATCTTCTGTAGCAATATAGTTGTTAGTTCCCGAGAACTTCATTAGTCGGTTTCCTTTTTATACTTTATGCGGAAGCAGCGATTGCATCTTCGATTGCACTAATGGCTTCGGCAACCTTACTACCGTCCGAACCACCGGCTTGAGCCATATCTGGACGCCCTCCACCACCTTTGCCTCCCACAATCGCAGAACCAGCACGCACTAAATCAACGGCGTTTAAATTATCTGTTAGATCTTCTGTAATTCCCACAACCAACGAGATCTTTTCTTCATTGTTACTAACCAAAGCTATTACGCCAGAGCCAATTTGTTCTTTAAAATCATCGGTTAAGCTTTTGAGTTCCTTCGCTGGGACATTATCTAAGATCTTTCCGAAGAATTTTATGCCGGAAATCTCTATAAAGTTTAACGGAACTCCAGCATCACCGCCACCAACGGCTAAACGCCTCCGAAGCTCGGTCACTTCTCTTTCAAGCTTGTGCCGTTCATCAAGCAGGCCTGCTATACGACCGGGCAAGTCTTCTACTGGTACTTTTAAGGCCAGCGCTGATTCACTAAGTATTCTAGATTCTTTTGCTACAAAGGATTGTGCAGCAACACCAGTCACAGCTTCAATACGTCGTATACCTGCAGCCACCGCGCTCTCAGAAAGAATCCGAAAAATACCGATATCACCTGTACGCCGAACGTGCGTGCCGCCACATAACTCTGTGGAATAAGCTTGGTTATCATTCTGGCCTCCCATAGTGACCACTCTGACCTCATCACCGTATTTTTCACCAAACAAAGCCATGGCACCGGCCTCAATAGCTTCATCTGGCGTCATGAGGCGGGTAGCAACTTCGCTGTTACTGCGGATTTGAATATTTATCTGATCTTCGATAATTAAAAGTTCATCGTCAGAAATAGCTTTCGGGTGTGATATATCAAAACGCAATCGTTCACTTGCTACCAACGATCCTTTTTGCGCAATATGATCTCCCAACTGATTACGAAGAGCTGAATGTAATAAGTGAGTTGCAGAGTGGTGTGCTTTTAAGGCAGAGCGTCGTTCATGCTCAATTTTTAAATTCACATTATTACCAACGCTTATTTTTTCACCAGAAACCCGACCATAATGTACATGGAGATCCCCAAGTTTTTTTTGTGTTTTATTGATAGTAACGCACACACCGCTTTCATTCAAAATTAACCCCTGATCCCCTTCCTGGCCACCAGACTCCCCATAAAACGGCGTTTGGTTTAGGATTATCGCCACGTTTAAACCGTCATTCGCTTCATCGACCTCGACGCCATCCACAACGAGTGCAAGTACTTGGCCTTGGGCACTCTCCACTTCATATCCTAAGAATTCCGTAGTGCCAGTTCTTTCACGGATATCAAACCAAACTTGTTCCGTAGCCACATCTCCGGACCCAGACCAAGCTGAGCGAGCATCAGCCCGTTGCTTTTCCATTGCGCTATTAAAGCCCACTATGTCCGCGCTATACCCTTGGGCACGAAGAGCATCTTGGGTTAAATCAAGTGGAAATCCGAATGTATCATAAAGCTTGAACACGATTTCGCCTGCTAAGACGCCACCGTCTGCCAACTTCCCAATTTCTTCTTCGAGTAATCCTAGACCTCTGTCCAGCGTGCGTTTAAAGCGATTTTCCTCAAGCTCCAATGTCTCCGCAATTAAAGATTGAGCTCGGAGTAAATCGGGAAAAGCCTGTCCCATTTGTTGAGTTAATGTTGGAACAAGTTTAAATAAAAGCGGGTCTTCACACCCCATTAAGTGCGCATGCCGCATAGCCCTCCGCATAATTCGCCGAAGAACATACCCCCTCCCTTCATTGGATGGTAGCACACCATCTGTAATCAAAAAACTAATAGCCCGCAAATGATCAGCTATCACCCTGTGAGATACATTATGCTCACCCTCCGGTGATGTGTTGGATGTTTCTGCTGATGCATTAATTAATGCTTGGAACAAATCGGTTTTATAATTGTCGTGAGTGCCCTGCAAAACCGCTGAAATACGCTCAAGGCCCATACCGGTATCAATGCTTGGTTTAGGTAAATCAATCCTCTCATCGGCACTTAATTGTTCGTATTGCATGAAAACAAGGTTCCAAATCTCAATGAACCGGTCACCATCTTCGTGGGGAGAGCCAGGAGGCCCACCGGCAATATGATCACCATGATCATAAAAAATTTCTGAGCATGGACCACATGGCCCCGTATCTCCCATTGACCAGAAATTATCACTAGTCGGAATACGAATAATTTTATCATCGGCCAAACCAGCGATTTTTTTCCAAAGATTAAACGCTTGGTCATCTTCGGCGAATACCGTGACTAAGAGTTTGTCGACGGGCAATCCATATTCTTTAATAATTAAGTCCCATGAAAATGCAATCGCCTCTTCTTTGAAATAATCCCCAAAAGAAAAATTACCAAGCATTTCAAAAAAAGTATGATGGCGAGCCGTATAACCAACATTCTCCAGATCATTATGCTTACCACCTGCTCGAACACATTTCTGTGAAGTCGCTGCACGAATATATTCACGAGTTTCCTGACCAATAAAAGTATTCTTAAACTGAACCATACCAGCGTTGGTAAACATAAGGGTTGGATCATTTTGTGGCACTAAAGATGACGACGAAACAACTTCGTGTCCTTCTTGGGCAAAATAATCAAGAAATAAAGCGCGAATATCATTTGTAGATTGCATGCGAGCTACCATTACCAAAAACTAGAGAAGGTCGGTTTTAACTCGGTATTTAAGGCATGTCCAGAAATCGCCGCATATCTGTATAAGAAACTATCTGAATAAAACAGTGACCCTTGTGCCTTTCCAAGGGTCACTGCCTACACTAATTAGAAGTGGCTGAAGATTTTTATCTACTCACTGATTTGTAGCTCAAGATCTTCTTCAGAATTTTTAGCATCATTCTCCATTTTATCTTCATTTGGTGGAGTAATAATTTCACCGTCTAATAAGCCCGCATTTTCTCGAATCTTATGTTCGATCTCCTCTGCCATTGCTGGGTTTTCTTTAAGGAAACTTTTAACATTTTCCCTTCCCTGTCCTATCCGTTGGCTATCATAGGAAAACCAAGAGCCCGATTTTTCAACAATTTCAGCTGCTACACCAAGATCAATTAATTCACCCATCTTGGAAATACCTTCACCGTACATAATATCAAATTCTACGGTCTTAAAAGGCGGCGCCACTTTATTTTTGACAACTTTAACCCGCGTATGGTTTCCAACGACGTCTTCTTTGTCTTTGATGGCACCAATGCGACGAATATCTAAACGAACCGAAGCATAAAACTTAAGAGCATTCCCTCCCGTTGTTGTCTCAGGACTACCGAACATAACACCTATCTTCATTCGAATTTGATTAATAAAAATAATCATAGTATTCGATTTAGCTACCGAGGCCGTAAGTTTACGCAACGCTTGGCTCATTAATCGCGCTTGTAATCCAACGTGGTGATCGCCCATCTCACCTTCAAGTTCTGCCCTAGGCACAAGTGCTGCAACACTATCGATTACAAGGACATGAATAGCACCTGAACGTACGAGAGTATCCGCTATCTCCAAAGCCTGCTCTCCCGCGTCAGGCTGCGAAATCAAGAGATCTTCGACATTTACGCCGAGCTTTTTAGCATAGGTAGGATCACAGGTACCGCCAATTTTCTGAGCTTCTGCTACGACATGCAAAGACAGTGTCGTTTTACCTGAGCTTTCTGGTCCATAAATTTCAACGACCCGGCCCTCTGGTAAACCACCAATTCCAAGTGCGATATCAAGTCCAAGTGAACCGGTTGAAACGGCTTCAATATCCAAAGCATTATCTGCTTGGCCAAGCTTCATTATTGAGCCTTTACCAAAATTACGTTCGATTTGACTTAAAGCCGCATCTAAAGCTTTTTCTTTATCGATATCTTTTTTCTCCACGAGACGTAGTGCTGGTTCTGACATTGGTTCATTCCTTATTTCATAGACAAATGATTCGTGCAACTAAGTAAGTTTGTACTCTTTTTGTTCTTAATTGCAACTTTTTTTTATAAATTATTGAAAATAAAGGATTAAAACTATTATGTTCTAATTATGTTCTGTTCTTTTTTGATAAAACTTAGCAAACCTAGGAGTTGGCTAATTTAGCGATTAGATAGTTATGATTCCTACTAACTCGAATATTTTATAAAATAAATGGGGCAAGCCTCTTCAGCTAGCCCCACTTATATTAAACTCTGATTATTTTAGCGTTTGCATTCCTCGTGATTCGGCGCTCGAGAGTTACTTACCACCTTTCCGCGCTGCACAATGGTCCATTTCCCATCAGATCCCTTTACCACTTCGCGGGCATAAAAGTCTTGAATAGGGTAATGCTCCTTTTCATAACGAAAATTTCCGCGTAATGCTGTAAAATTTGCTTTTTCCAATGCTACCCGCATTTCGTCCATTTTTGACACATCACCATTAACTGCATCGACGCCAGATTTAATTAGCATGATCGTTTCATAAGCTTGTGCGGCGAAATGATTTGGCATCATGCCATATTTCTTCTTAAAACCAGCCACGAATTTCTGGTTTTGCGGATTTTTAAAATCAGGGGACCATTGGGCGGTTTGCATTGTATTTAGCACATTTAATCCAACTTTTTGAAAGATAGGCAAATTACCCATATCTACCGAAAAAACATGATATAATGGAATTTTTCCTTTTAAACCAGCTTGAGCATACTGACCAAAAAATTTAGGGCCCCAAGCTCCTGGATAAAATACGACCACCGCATCAGGTTTTACAGATCTAATTTTTGTTAATTCAGCGGACCAGTCTTTGTGACTCAAAGGCACAAAGTCCTTGCCAACCACTTTACCTTTATAACCCCTTTCTATACCGCCCACGACCTGTTTCCCGGCTGCATAGTTAAGTGATAGAATATATAGCCTTTTCACCCCTTTCTTATTTAACAATGCCCCCGTCGCTGCCGCATTTTGACTATTTTCCCATGACACATTAAAGAAATTTTTGTGGCATTTCTTTCCGGCAAATATTGAATGGCCAGCGTTTGAAGAAAAGATAAATTTATTGGCCTTTAAAACTACTGGAGCAGAAGCAGCTAAAACATGCGACCATATGTAACCAGCGACTATGTCTACTTTATCTTTTTTGATAAGTTTTTCAGTTTTTTGCTTGCCTATTTTTGGACTAAAACCATCATCTTCAAAAAGAATTTTTGCATTTCGCCCCCCCATTTTATTTCCAATGTGGTCCATCGCTAATTCAGCGCCAGCTTTAAGTTGTTTCCCAATCAAAGCAGCCGGTGTTGTAAGTGTAGAAATAAACCCAATTTTTATATCTTTCGCAAATACAGGTGCCCCCGTCATCAACAACGCAGTCATCCCTACTACACAAAGAATTCGATTAATCATGTTATACTCCCTTTAAATTTATATAAATAATAAACGCTTTAACGGCAGATTCCTATTATTCGACACTGTATCAAGAACGTAACATTTTACCAAATTAAAGTTTGATTTTTTTAATGAATAATAAAAAAAGGTTAAAATAAGTTTCGTTTTCCGAATTCTTCTTTTTAAATATGTTACATATTAACATTTCTAAACCCTCAGCACTAAGGAACATTAATAATGCCAGACCAATCTTTTCGCACGATGCTATCTAACCTAGAACAGCAGGGCGAGCTAATTCGGTTTACTAAAACTGTAGATCCATTAGCTAATATGGCAGCGGTAGGATGGAAGACATTCAACGAAATGGGCAAGGCTAGCTTATTTATAAATATCAAAGGCCATAAAAACTGGCAGGCCTGCAGCCAAATCATAGCTGACCGTAAGAAATGGGCAATTGGGCTTGATCTGGATGAACACAATATATTGGATCAAATGCTGGAACGAATGCTTACGCCCATTGCCCCCAAAATCACACATGGTAGTACACCGGTAAAAGAAATTATCAAAACCGGGACCGATATAAATCTATACGATTTTCCAACCATGCTGACGTCTGAAAAAGATGGTGGACGTTACTTTGCTTCAGGCATCGCCATAATCAAAGACCCAGATACAGGCATCCGTAATCTTTCCGTACATCGTCAAATGATAACAGGTAAGGACAAAACTGGATTTGTAATGATCCCCCGTCAGGCTAGGCAAATCTATGAAAAATATAGCGCGCGTGGGGAAGCTATGCCAGTTGCAATGGTTTATGGCATTCATCCAGCTATCTTTTTTGCATCAAGTTTTACCACCGCATTTGGTAATGATGAATTTGAAATAGCAGGCGCTTTAATGGAGGAACCGGTGCGTCTAACCAAATGTGAGACAACTGACCTAGAGGTTCCGGCAGATGCTGAAATCGTTATTGAAGGAGAAGTTCTTCCAAATTTTACCGAGCCAGAAGGACCATTTGGAGAGGTGACGGGGACTTATGCCGGCGGAGGCAAGTCTGAAGTATTCCAAGTTAAAGCCATTACCCAGCGTAAAGACCCAATTTTCTTCGCATTACACTGTGGATTTCCAGTGACAGATGCCCAATCTACTATGGGTTTAGGCGTTGAGGTTGCCACCAAAAAACATTTAAGAAATGTAGAGGGCGGGTTAAATCTTCTTGACGTCCGCGCTATCACTGAAGCCGGTGTTATGATGCTAATTCTCAAAATCCGCCCCCGCCACCCGGGACAAACTAAAACTGCTCTAATGGCTGCCCTTTCTGGACCATATCTTCACCCCAAACTCGCCATCGCAGTTGATGAAGATATTGATGCTAATGATCTCCGCCAAATTGCTTGGTCGTTGACAACAAGAGTTCATGCTGAACGCGACGTCACCATGATCCCAAATACGCGCGTTTTCTCACTCGATAATATTTCTCCTACTGCTCCAGCGATGGGAAACTTTGCCCGCATCGGCACAAAATGGATGATAGATGCAACGATTCCAGCACATTTATCAGAAAACGAGCGCAGAGATTTTGAGCCAGCATTTCCACTTAACTTTAATAACGTGAATTTGAAGGACTATTTGCCTTAACCGGGTATTTTGAAAAGACTGTATTAGTTTGATGTAATCGAAGCGCTAATTCAACAAGACCTCTTTAACTTTACCGGCAAGTTCCTGTAGGCTGAAGGGTTTAGGTAAAAAATTTATGGATGCATCTTCGGTAATTTCACCAGGAATTGCATCTTCCGTATATCCTGACATCAAAATCACTTTAATATCTGGAAGCTCTTCCAAAATTAAACGAACCAAAGTGTGCCCATCCATGCCAGGCATCATTACATCCGTCAGGATCAAATCAATTGGATCGCCAAATTCATTAATAACGTCTAGAGCATGCTCGCCATCATTTGCTTCTAAAACGCGATAGCCTTTATTTCTCAATGCCCGCGCACCAAACAAACGGACAGCATCTTCATCTTCAACCAAGAGTATAGTGCCGCCCCCAGTAAGATCAGCATCATCAACAATTTCATGGGTATATCCGCCACCAACATAATCAGCATCAGCGGCACTAAAAGCTGGAAGGTATAATGAAAAAGTAGTGCCATTTCCGGGAGCTGAATCAACAAAAATATAACCGTCAGACTGACGTATAATACCGTAAACTGTTGAAAGACCAAGCCCCGTGCCCTCCCCAACAACCTTCGTCGAAAAGAATGGCTCAAAGATACGACCTATATCTTCTTTGGCAATTCCGGAACCTGTATCAGCCACCTTAATTAGTATGTACTCTCCTGCCGGCATAACTTCGTGGCCACGTTGAATAGATGTTTCTACAGTAACACGCTCGGTAGAAATATCAATTAGGCCACCCCCTGGCATGGCATCCCTGGCATTAACCGCAAGATTAATCACAACTTGATCAAATTGCCCAGGGTCCGTTCGTATGAGATCTATATCTTTACCATGATTTATATCAAGCGTTATGTTCTCACCAATTAAACGGCGAAGAAGATTTGAAAGATCATTTAAGGCATCCGTAATCGCAAACACTTTTGGTTGAAGCGTTTGACGTCGGGAAAAGGCTAAGAGCTGCCGCACTAAGTTTCCAGCACGATTAGTATTCTGTTTTATCTGCATAATGTCAGAAAATGATGGATCATCAGAACCATGGCGATCTAGCAAAAGATCACAAAAACCTCCCATAGCAGTTAGCAAATTATTAAAATCATGGGCAACTCCACCCGCTAACTGTCCAACAGCTTGCATTTTTTGTGCTTGGTTAAATTGCACTTCAAGATTTTTTTGTTCTGTTGTATCGATCACATGCATGACCAGGCCTACAACGTCGTTATCCTTATCCGTAATCCGACTTACATAAAGCGAAGCCGCTAGCTCGCGTTCACCGCCAGCTGGCATCCTTACATCTAATAACGTAGCAGGCATTATACCCATTACAACTTTTGAAAGTTGTGCATCTGCATCACTGGCATCTTCCTTGCTGATACGCTCGGATAGTGGCCTGCCAATTACGCCGTCGCGGTGAAGCCCTAGTAGTTTGAGAAAAGCACGATTACATTCCGTAACTTCCCCTTTAATATCAAGCATCACGATACCAACAGGAGCATCAGAAAACAGCCACGGCAAACGACTTAATAACGCACCGCCCATCCCGTCATCAACAAGCGGCGTAAATGGCTCTCGCAAAACGATTGACCGACTATATTCGAAGTAACCAGAGGCTGATTCTTTCTGCGATTGGATTAAATAAGCAGGAAAATCTTCACCATCAGCGTTCTGCAAAATAAGCCCACCATGCATACCACTGGCATCCATCGAAGTGACATCGCTATCGGCAACATCTGGCGAAATAAAATCCATAAAACTCGGCAATTCGCTAACATTTGTTTCTTCCCGAATACCTAACCAATCACGTAAATTTGAGTTTAAATATCTCAAATTTCCATCACCATCAGCCGAAAAAAATCCAACTGGCAGTTGATTTAATAAATCACCTAGATATTTTTCTTCAATTAGGTGCTCAATCTCTTGAGCACGTTGATCCGTGATATTTTCAATCCGCCAAAGCATGTGTTCTGTTGGAAACGCAATCGGCTCTATTGTTACTTTCCAGTAACTATCAACTCGGCCCCGCAACTTAATTAGTAATTCGCCAGAATCACTGCGGCAGGCGACAGAATTTTCATAAATCCGTGTAAATATAACCTTGGAATTTTTATCAAACAAACTTTCTAACTTTTCTATATTTAACGATCCAACTTCTTGGTTTGGTTTAAGTTTTTGGAAACACAAACGAGACGCTTCGTTATCAATAATTATGTTTTGAAGATGATCAGTTATAAACAGCGCTTCCTCTGAATTTTGTACAGAATTAAAAAAGGATCGCTTAAGTTCCCGCTGTTGAGCAAAGCGGCCTAGTTTCCAAGCGGAAATTGTTGAAAATACAACCGTTAGAATTACAAACATGATTTCTAGGAAATGCGAAGTTTTGCCGAAAACCGAAGTGAGATAGGAAGATACGGTTGAGCCTGGAATGTATAAAGTGATAACCACAAAACCACATATAACTGCCAATAACATATTTAAGAATGAAAAGCGAAGACACCCCATTATTCCCAACGTCAGTGTTGCAGCGATACTCTTAAACTTATTATTGCTTAAATTCAAAATGCCCTCTTCACACCAATTATTTTTAACAGGTATTCTTGCCAAGTATCTTAGACCATTAATTGCGCGATTCGGCCGCTATCATCAACCTTCTAATTCACTTAATTGAGGTTAGGGTCCATATTTTTTTGATCTCGTTGAGTTTCAGTCCCAGGATCTCTGCTTGATATCTGGTCTGCCGATAATTGGTCAACATTAGCCATTCTCCCTTTAAGACGGAAAACATAACCGATAACTTCCGCCACTGCATGGTAATGTTCCGTAGGAATTTCTTCATCAATTTCAACACCAGCATACAACGCCCTTGCGAGAGGCGGGTTTTCAACAATAGGAATATCATTTTCTTCAGCAATCTCACGAATACGCATAGCCAGAGAATCTACACCTTTACCAACTAAAATCGGTGCTGGCATTGTATCCATATCGTATTTTAAAGCGACGGCATAATGCGTGGGGTTAGTAATTACTACATCAGCCTTAACCACTGCCTGCATCATACGCTCTCTCGCTCTCTCCATCCGTAAAGCAGCAATCCGTTGTTTTATTTTAGGATCACCGTCTTGCTGCTTACGCTCATCTTTGACTTCCTGTTTAGTCATTTTTAACTTATCTTTATGATCCCACTTTTGATAAGCATAATCGAGCGCTGCAATCACAGTCATAATCATCACAGCAATAACGAGAATAACAATTGCAATTTCCTGAATTCGATCAAGTGCATGCAGCAGTTCAAAGGCCGGTAACAATTCGACGTCATTCAACATCGGGGCAACAGAGACCAATACTACACTACCAACTATTCCCAACTTAACCATACTTTTAAAAGCCTCAACTAGCGGACGAACGCCAAAAAATTTTTTGACACCTTTGGCTGGGGAAAATTTGTTTAGTTTAATTTGGAATTTTTCAAAAGAAGGGTTCCATCCTATCTGTAAAAGTTGAACCGAGAGGCCAGTAACAAGAAATACCATCATTAAAGGCAGAATTACGATCCCAATTTCAAATATAACTTCTTTAAAAATATACTGGAAATTTTCTTGGGATAAAGTATACGCGTGGGCATTCTCGATAAAACGACGGTTAATGTTTTTAACATAACCCATTATAGTGGGTACCGCGGATCCAATAATAAGGGTGATGATCAGTAAGATAGCCCAACTTTGAATTTCCTGAGATTGTGCAACCTGACCTCTATTACTTGCATCGGAAATTTTTTTACCGGTAGGGTCTTCGGTTTTTTCACCACTATCACTATCGGCCATAGTCTTCTCCTGATACTAAGATCCTATAAACGGCTGAATATTATCGCGAAAATTTCTTAAGTAGACAGTCATCATACCACCAATAGCCAGCGACAGGATGACCATTGAAAGAATAATCTGCAGCGGCATTGCTACGAAAAAAATTGGTATTTGGGGGGATAAACGCGTCAACACCCCCAGCCCTATATAATAAGCTAGTGAAACAACAATAAATGGAGTTGAAAGCTGAACCCCAAGAATAAATGTATCCGAGATCTGCCGCGCCATCATTTGGGTCATATCCCCTAAGTTTGGTGTTACCCCGGGTTGAAACAACATATAACTCTCGACCATTGCTTCAATTAACAAATGATGCATATTGGTAACAAATAACAGTAACGCTGCCACAGATCCCATAAAACCAGCCACAATAGCGCTCTGCTGTTCAACAACGGGGTCATAAACCATTGAATTAGCCATACCTGAAATAAAAGAAATTACAGTACCGGCTGTCTGAGTTGCAAAATACATTGCTCTGACAACAAGACCTAAAAATGCGCCGGCTAATATTTCTCCCCCAACAATAAGACCAAGTTCAACAGGCTTCTCTGGCATTGCCGGTAACACATCAGATATAACTGGTGTTAGTATGAATGAGATCGCCAATGCAAAAAAAAGTCGGCCTCTAGCAAGAATACGGTTGTCACCAAGCACCGGTATAAAAATCATGACTGTTCCTATCCTAGAGAAAACAACGATAAAAACATAGGCATTGACCTTGAGAAACTCTTCCAACATGGAGCTAACTCAATGCAGCAATACGGTCATAAAGCGATCTCGTAAATTCAAGAATTGAGGTTATCATAAAGGGCATAAATACAATTACCGCGCCAAAAATAATAATAATTTTAGGTACAAAGGTAAGCGTCATTTCTTGAATAGACGTAAGGGTCTGAAAAATTGCAATCAACAAACCAATTATTAATCCGGCGGCCATAATTGGCCCACCGGTTTTCAATATGACAAAAAATACCTGTCTAGATACTTCCAAAACCGCTACTTTATCCATTAATTATTTAAGCCTTTAAATCGGCATACGCAGAATTTCACGATAGGCCTCGAGTACTTTATCGCGAACTGCAACAACTGTATTTAATGTCGTTTCAGCTTCAGCGACGGCAATAACGACTTGGTCAATATTCGCTTTGCCGGCGGCAGCTGCCGCAGAAAGTTGTTCACTTGCCACATTTTTATCAATCGCACCTTGGGCAAAATTTTTGACCATTGTGGAAAAATCATTCGCCGAACTTTCGCCTGCCTCAATGCCTGGCAGATCACCCTGCGCTGCACGTCCAACAGCTGACTTATACGCACTTATTGCATTTGCTAGTTCAATTGCCATCTTGCTCTCCTTCTTATTCTAATTTCATGCCGTTCTTTTTGCGGAGGCACTTTTACATTAACGTAAAAGCTCGAGTGTTTTATTGAGCATACCCCGGCTCGTCCTAATGACACTTAAATTAGCTTCATAGGAGCGTTGGGCTTCTCGCATATCCATCATTTCAACTAATTTATTTACGTTTGGGGCTAGAACATAGCCATCCTTATCGGCAGCAGGGTGACTGGGATCAAGTCGCTTTACAAAATCGCTACGATCTTTGCTAATTCTGTTCACCTCAACTAGATTTACACCCAATTCGCGATTTACTTCATTCTTGAAAGTGATCAATTTCCTCTGGTACGGTTTTCCCCCAGGTTCGGTCGGTAATGAGTCAGCATTTGCAATATTCTGTGATATTACACGTAACCTGGAACCTTGAACTTTCATACCTGCAGCAGAAATACGAAAAGTCGATATCAAATCATCTGCCATCAAAGTCCTCAATTATCCTATAAATTTCCATAAATTATTTTCCACGGATTACCAATTTAATCATCCTAAGATGTTTACGATATAGTCCAACCATAGTTGAATGTTGGATAGCAGCTTCGTTCATCTTTACCATTTGTTCCTCAAGAACGACCGAGTTACCATCCGGCGCTGTTTCGTAAGGCTTTCTATCAGCCCTAGATGCCGCGCTCGCAATAGACCCTACCCGACCAGATAAATGCATTGGATGGGTTGCGCGCATGGTGGCGCCCTTTCCAACTTTGCTATTAGGAGTATGCTCTCGGAGGGTTCTTTGAAAATCAAATTTTTTTATATCACGGGCACGATATTCCGGCGTATCCGCATTTGCGATATTTTGAGCGATCACCTGCTGACGTTGACCGACCCAGTTCATACGTTCTTTGATCAACCCAAACATTGGGAGGTTTGTAATATCCATTCTACACCCACTAGCTTTCACCATTCTGGCGAATTTTCACACTATAAATTTTTTATTTTATATTATTAATTAACGTGAGTATGCGTGACGGACTTTAAGAAAAGGTAAAGGTAATTTTCTTTATCCAAATTAGCATAATATTTTTAATTGGAAACAAGTCGTAATAGTAAAAATTTCCTTTAAAATTGATATATAAAGAAATTTCTTTAGATTTATAAAGGAAGGATAATTTGGTCAAAAATTTGTTGCCTAAATTAACTAACTAGCCTTAAAATTATAATCATCGAAAACTATATTTTTAAGGCTAGTTTTTTTAGAAATATCCGGATCCATTCATGCAAAGGACTATCATCATCCCTGCTATGCCAAATTTGGTAAACCTTAAGATCGTCAATCATTACTGGTGACGGAGCTACATCAAAATCTATCATTATCGATTTCCTAATTGAAGACGGCAAAAGGGCTATGAGCTCTGTCCCTTTCATTAATCCTGGTAATCCAGCAAAACTTGGGACTTGTAATGCTACCCTGCGGTTCTTTCCCATAGTTGATAAAAGTTGATCGATCAGATTAGTTTCAATAGTTGAAAATACAATACGGGCATGATGACGCGAGAGATAGTCGTCCAAAGTTTTTGGAGCATTGGTACATTTTGGATCAAAGAAACAAACATACTCATCTTCGAAAAGTTTTTGCTGTTTAAACTCACTACCTTGTGGGAGAATCGGGGTAAGAACTAGATCAAAATGTCCCTCCCTTAATGAATTTGTAGCATCAGGGCCAGCATTTACGATACGTAAATCCAAATTAGGTGATTGCGCGGTAATTGCGATAAAAAGGTCAGAAAGCAATAAAGGCCATAAAATATCGCTAGCTGCTATTACAAATTTTCCAGCGACTGCTTCAAGTTTGAACCCCCGAGGCTCTGATAGTGACCGCATATTTCGTAAAAGGCCGCGAACATCCTCGACCATTTGTTCAGCGACATAGGTCGCTGTTATCCCGCGTCCAGATCGAACAAATAGCGGATCTTTAATGATTTTACGTAACTTCTCGAGACCATGACTAACCGCAGATTGCGTCAAATCAAGACGCGCAGCGGCTCTGGTAACCGATTGCTCCTCAAATACAATCAGAAACAGTCGAAGAAGCCGCCCGTCAATTTCTAAGTAATTAATTTTCTTCATATATATTATTAATATACATTAGTTGATTTAATTATTAAATATGCAAGCATGTTATTTTTTTCAAGGATTTTATTAATTTAGTTACATAGAAACTAGCCGGGACAATTAATAGAATAGTTCATGGCCTACCAAAAGGAGAAATTATAATGTCAATTGAATTACCGGAGAAGTTTGAACGTATTGTTCAAGATTCTACAGTCGAATGGCTAGAGAAACGTGGGATGACACGGGATGAATTAAGATCCTTTATAGAAAAGCGTGTTATTCGTGATAACGAATTATCACCTAAAGTCGGTGCCAACGCTCCGGATTTTGAAGTTGAATGTCTCGATAAACAAGGAAAACGGACAAGTAAAGACGTTAGTCTTTCCTCATATTTTGGCAAGCCCATTGCGCTTATCTTCGGATCTTATACCTGACCACCTTTTAGAGACGGGGCCGTGCGCCTCGACAAATTAGCGAAAGAATTTAACAGCCAAATACAGTTTCTTGGTATTTATATTCGCGAAGCACATCCAGAAGATAATGATCAAGTCCTTCGTAACGTCGAAGAAGGAATTATTTTTAATGATCCCACAACCGAAGACGAACGCGCGGAAGTGGCTGCTGCCTGCATGCTCCGTTATAATTTCTCATTCCCAATGTTACTCGAGAAAATGGATAATGCGGCAGAGGAGGCCTATCAATCGTGGCCTGACAGGCTTTATCTCATCAATTCAAAAGGTAAAATTGCTTATCAGGGAGGAATGGGGCCCCTTTATTTTGATGTTGATGAGCTTGAGGGCTCAATCCGTGCATTATTGAATTCTTGAGGGGAACATGAAATGAGCACACCGATCACGATCCACCCTGAACTAAAAGCCCATGATGCAAAAATGGAACAAAAGATTGTTTCGTTAAATGGTTATATTCATACTGCCTGTGCTTACTCGCCAGCAAATATGACCATGATTGAAGGCGACGACGGCGTAATTTTAGTTGATACGTTGCCAACAATAGAATTCGCAAAGCCCGTTGCAGAAGAGCTTAAAAAAATTACAGACAAACCAATTAAAGCAATAATTTATACGCATGTTCACCCAGACCATATAAGCGGTGTTCGCGCTTTTATCTCAGAAGAAGATGTGCAAGCTGGAAATATAGAGATAATCGCACTTGACGATTTAATACCGGCAATGGTCCGAGATAACGGTGTTTTAGCACCAGTTCTGGCTCGCCGAGCCATGTATGCCTTTGGTTTTCAATTACCATTAAATGATGAAGGCAACGTTAGTGCGGGCTTAGGACCCCCAAATATTCCCGGACAACGAAGTTTTATAGCACCCACTAAAACATTCTCCGGCATCATGAAAACCAAGATCTGTGGAATTGAAATAGAACTCCATCACGTACCAAGTGAGACCGACGACCAGGTTATCGTTTGGCTTCCAAAAGACAAGGTTTTGATTTCTGCCGACGTAATTCAAGGACAAACCTTTCCCAATTTATATGCGTTAAGAGGCACCTCTTTTCGAGATCCAATGATTTGGGTTGATGGCATTGACCACCTTCGTCGTATGGAGCCAGAAACTCTAATACCGCATCACGGTATCCCCGTAGTTGGAGCAGATAATATAGAAGATGTTCTGGTGGCTTATCGAGACTCTATACAATATCTGCACGATCAAACAGTCAGACGAATGAACCACGGTTACACACCAGAAGAAATCAGAGAAGAAGTAATTATGCCAGATCATCTTGCCGAACACGAATGGTTAGGTGAGTTTTATGGTAGTTACAAACATTCGGCTCCGGCTATTTATGACGGATATGTCGGATGGTTCGACGGAGATCCAATACATTTAGACCCCAAGCCAAGATCAGAACGAGCTGAAAATTACGTTGAATTGATGGGTGGTAGAGAGCAAGTCCTAGCAAAAGCTAAATTAGCATTTGATGGGGGTGACTTTCAGTGGGCTGCTGAAATCGTAACTTGGATCATAAAAGCAAATACTTCAGATGTCGAGGCTCGAGAGCTAAAGGCAAAAGCCCTCCGTCTCTGGGCCTATGATCAAAAAAATATTACGTGGAGAAACTGGGCATTAACAACATCACTCGAATTAGAAGGTAAATTAAAAGCTCCAAAAGGCCTACCTTTTGGAGGCCCAGATGCAATCCGCAACTTTCCGAGTAAATCATTATTACGTTTACTAACCGTAAGATTACGGGCTGAAGATTGTAAAAACCTTGAGCTAACTTCCACATTCAACATAACTGACACAAATGAGATATGTGCACTTGAGATACGTCGAGGTGTCTGTCAATTTCATCCAGACGCTCCAAAGTCAGAAGATATCAGGATAAGCTGTGAGCGTAATTTTCTGACAAAGATCTTTCTTGGGCAAACAACCTACCAGGAAGGAATTACCGATGGATCTGCACAACTCGAGGGAGACAAGCAGGATTTTGATCATTTTATGTCCTTATTTGAACAACCCAGCCTAGAATTAGCGATAGCTGTTCGCTAAAAAAAAGGCCCCACTATAAAAATATAATGGGGCCTCTCTTCTCTCCCTGGTAGATCTTATTGTTAATAATAAGATCTGCCGGGCGCGGGCGCGGCCTGCCAGGCTCGCAGTAATTCTTTTATAAACACGTTCTGTTTAAACTTTTTTTAACGGAAATCATGACGCATTCACCATAATTCCGCGTAATCATGACACTCACCTTGATTTATATGATTAGAAAAAAAACTCCCAAAGATTTGCATCCTTTTATTTGATACAAAATAAGGGCTTTTAATATTTGAAGTCACTCCAGCTGGAACACATAGAGCGGTGTCATTATAAGCTAATTGACCAGAAAATTTACTCTTGAGGCATTTTATAACCTCAAGTCGCCGCTCAATTTCTCTAATATGAAGCGCTAATTTTTCTCCATGTAAGCGAATATTACGCGACTTAACCAATGCAGTACCATTACTAGCAAGTATTCCCTGCATTTTTCGTTTATAAGTTTCCCATTTTTGAATATATGGGACCCAATTACCTCGATATCTAAGATCTACGTATTTTACAATTTTAATACGAGTTGTTTTCCACCAAGTAACATTGGGCAACTCTGGACAACCAGTCACTTTCGCTTCAATGGCTTCCTGCGACGTTGTTTCAGCACGGATATCAACAGTAATTACGGCTATACCGACAAGAAAGGTTCCTAAAAACGCATTTAGAACTCTAATCTTCCTTAACACGAGCGCATCCCCTCCAATTACTCAGTATCTGAGTAAAAACAGATAAGTATTGCTCACGCCTAATCAGACTTTTATTAGCTATTCAGCTTCCCTAGAAAAAACTTGGGGAATAACCTAGCCAGAACACTATTGGATTTTATTAAAAAAAATCTCTTGTTTTTATTTGTTCCAGTAAAACAGATCATAAGTTAAAAACGGGTTAATAAATAAAAAGCTTTTGAATTAATTTTGTTCAGTGGATATATCCACTGAATATTTTTCCTAAAATGAACTTTTTATATTCGGCTATATTATTTTGATATAAGAATATAACCCACAATATCGCATAAAAAAATAAACGTGAATTATTTTAAGATAACAATATTCGATTTTAGATATACCTTAGAATTATTTATTGGACACGTATCTCTTCTAAATATCTCATGCGATACTTACATTCAAAACAGCTTAGCCCTCGGCTAAAGCGGAACATGACGCCCGCGATTTAATCAGAATATGCTAGTTTTATACGTGTCTGAATTTTTCCAAAAGGTGTCTCAAAATTACACGTGATTTGCCGAGCAAAATCAAAACTTGAGTTCTTATGCACAACGATAATATCTGGACACCACTCTGCAATTAATTTGACAGCAGCTTGCGATCGATTAGGGGTTGCTGTTGCCATAACCACAGGATTTACTATGCCGATTTTAGCGGCATTGCGCTTCAAATTCTGACGTGCAGGCGCGCAAAGGGCGGTCTCCATTTCTGCGGAAAGAAAGCCCTCTGGCATTACATTACCACTTCCCCAATTCCAATTAACAATTTGACCAAAAGCCAATTCCGCTGCTGTCTCGTTAGAAATCAGGAGTGCTTCAGCCATAGTTTGAAGTGATCCCTCATCACCATCGTCATGCTCCATAAGTGCAAGTATACGAGACGGATTTTTATTATTACGCTGTGACCCCATGTGTAAAAACGGATCTGACTTAAGTTCAATATTTTGAGACGGATTTAGACTTGTTGAAACCGGTAGTGCAGAAATCGGAACGTAATCGCCGCGCGGGATATTTGAGGACTCTGAACCACACTCCTGAAAAATATGATTACTACAATTCGCACAAATATCTTGATCAACACAAGAATATACTTTTGAAAGAGCGGCTGTTTTTGATTCAAAGATATTATCCTCACCAATCGAGCCAATAAATCCCGTTCGCTGCAAAACCAACGACACGGCATCCTTAACACCAATAAGATAGAGATTGCCACCAGTGTCGCGGCGATGTTGGGCCTCTTGGGCTAAAGCCTCTGCGCCTTCCATATCTATAAAATTAATTCCAGATGCCACAATGACAAGGTTCTTTTGCATAGGAAATTTTAGTTCAAATTTTCTCAACTTTTCAACAACGTTTGAAACCGCAGCAAAGAAGAGAGATCCGTCAATCCTAATAATTTTTAGTTGAGGGCATTCTGGCAGATCAGGATCAGCGCTAAATCGGCGACGCGCATCATTAGCATCTGGCACCAGGGTAGAAACTTTAGGATGTGATGTTCGGTTGAGATAAAATATCAACGATAATATCACACCGGTAAAGATTGCCACTTCAAGATTGACAAACAGAACCGCAAAAAACGTCGCTAACATCACGGTTGTTTCTGCTTTGCTGGAAGTGAGGATCTGATGAATGTGCTTTAGATCAATCAATCCAGAAATCACCAAAAAAAGTATACCCGCGACCGTTGCCTTTGGTAAATATACAGCAAGCGGTGCAACAAACGGTGTTATACTCAGTAAGATTATCCCGCCGACAACCGCCGCCATTGGTGTGCGGGCACCAGAACTAAAATTTAGGGCACTTCGATTAAACGAACCGGTCGCAACATAACCGGAAAAAAAACCTCCAATAATGTTAGATAGCCCTTGACCAATAAATTCTTGATTACCATCAATCTGTTGACCCGTTTTTGATGCAATCGAGCGAGAAATTGTAACAGCCTCAGTCAACGCAAATAATGCTACCGCAAAAGCTGTCGGCACCAGATCTTTGAGCACTTCAGGATCAAAATTTGGCGAGGATAGAGGCGGTAAACCAGAATTAATTGCGCCTATCGTTGGCACGGAAGCAATACCCAATTTATCAAGTATAAATGCGACAATGGCAGAAAACAGCATAGCAATAATCATAAAAGGCGAATTAGGGAGAAATTTTTTCAATAAAAGACCGCTTAAAATAGTAATTAGTCCAACGGTTGTTGCTGACACGGAAATCTGTCCAAATTGCCGAAAAATATGAATCGCGACATCGTAAAAGGCTGACCCAAGGGGAATTTCTATTCCCAAAAAATCCTTAGCTTGACTAGCCGCAATCAGAATGGCGGCACCGGCCGTAAAGCCGATCGCAACCGTATGAGATATGAAATTTATAAGCGAGCCTAAACGCATAAACCCCATCACTAACTCTATAATTCCAACCATAAAAGTAAGTGTTAAAACCAAAGTTACATAACTAGCAGTTCCGGGTTCAGCCATAATACTAAGCGATGAAAAAATCAAAATTGAAGCTGCTGTTGTTGGCCCAGACACCAAATGCCAGGAAGAGCCGAATAGAGCGGCGATAATAGCCGGGATCATACCCGCATAAAGACCAAATTCAGGTGGCATGCCAGCAATAGTAGCAAACGCAACACCTTGCGGAATCATGATCATGGCACCGGTAAAAGCTGCAAGAAAATCGGCTTGGATAGTAGTACGATTAACTGCTCGCATCCAAACTAGAAATGGGAAAACCCGGCTAACGCCGCCATTTAAGTAGATAGATGAAATTTTCTTTAAGGCCATAATTCCACAAATACAGTCAGGAATACGATGAGAAAAACAAAAAAATCCGTTCTCAAAACACCAACATCCAGGGAGATCGCCGCGTTCTAGGCGCAAAACAATCTATTGTCAAATAGTATAGCCACGCCCTCTCCGCATGGCTCAGATGCGCTGGATGCACACCGAATTTATAACCGATTTTTATACCGAAAGTTAAGCCCCACGCCCTTCTCTGCGGTACCAGGGAAAGTAACGTCTCATTACCCAGTTCATAGTTGATTCAAAAGTCAAACCAAAGGCAATCAACATTAACACTCCTACAACGGCTTCATTATGCTGAAAAGACCGTGTATGCGAGAGGATATACATTCCCAACCCATCCAAGGAAATAAAAAATTCGGCAATAACTGCCCCAACTAAAGCCCTACCCGCTGCTAATCGGAACCCAGCAATCAAATAAGGTAGGGAAGAAAAAACAGTTATATCAAACCAAATATGATATGGCTTAGCACGGTAAGCAGAACAAACCTCTAAATATTCGGGAGGCACGGCCCGAGCACCATCACGAGCACTCATAGCAATGGAAAAGAACGCGGCGAATACAATAGTAGCAAGCCGAGCATTCGACTCGTAACCAAACCAAATTGTGAGGAGTGGCAAGGCAGCTACCATTGGCATAGTATAGAAACCATTGATATATAGATTGAGCAACCGATCGAAAAATTTTACCCGCCCCATAGCAACACCAACAATCGTTCCAGCTATTAAAGCTATAAATAATCCTTTTATAACGGCACTCAAAGTTGCAGCAGTCGCCTCAATAAAAACTTCGTCGGTTATAACGTCGGGAAAGACACCAATTATACTAAGTGGCTTAGCAACAAAATTAGCTGCAAATAAGGCAACACCAATCTGCCAAATCACTAATATCATAATCCCTGCAATAATTTTTGCGCAAAGGTCTAAATTTAAAAATCTTAGCCTTGGCATTTGATGTTTCTTAAAAATTTCGACAATCATCGCTCCAAACCTCGCCAAGACGAAAAATGTTGTTCAAGGGCTTGAGCTAAACGCATCATTAAAACTCCAATTATCGTGATTAAAATAATTGTAGCCAGGACACCCGCCATATCAAATGTGCGTGACGAGATCATGATCTCTTTACCCAACCCGCTAGTTGATAAAAAAAACTCTGCAGCAATCATCCCGACTAAGGCCCGCCCTGTTGCCTGGCGAATACCCGTTAATGCATAGGGTAAAGTGTAAGGAACTAAGACGTCCGTCCATAATGCTATCTCATTAGAGCGAAAAGAATGAGCGACTTCTAAAAGCTCTGGCTTTACACTACGTGCACCTTCTAATGTGTTATATAGAACTGGGAAAAACGAAAACAAAAATACAACAACCACTTTTGGCCAAAAATCAAATCCCATCATAGCTAGGACGAAAGGTATCAAGGCAACCATTGGGGTCACATAGAGCATTAGTATATAAGTATCCAAGGCAACCCGCAGCCAATTTAAACGTGCCAATAAAATTCCGAAAGGAACTGCTATAATCAAAGCTATCGTAAAACCAGTAATAAAAAGTCGAGCGGATCCAATCAACGATTCGACAAACTCCTGATCAGAAAAGTTAGAAATTAAACGCACTGCAGCGCCAGGATGCTCATCATTACCTATTAAAGGCGCCATGAATGCCGGATTAGAATTTAAACCAAAAATTTCCCACGCTATAGCCCCCAATAATAATCCGAGGCATACAGTAACATATTTTATCCAACGATTATCTGAATTTATTATGGATATTTAAATTGAAGGATACTATCAGAGGGTAACTCTTAAAATTTTATTTTCTTTTATTCACCAATGCAATAGCTTCGGCAAAGATAGAAGCATCTGTCAAAGCAGCAATAGATACTGGTTTTTTACCTGGCTTGATGCCACCTTTGCCTTTTGATTTCTTACCCACAATTACTTGAATTTTAATAGTTCTAGCAAGGCGTTTTGCATTTAACCCAACATGTCCATTAGGCCAATAATTAAAATCTGTGAATATTTTTACGGCATTCTGGGCATCACCAAGCTTTCGGCCCGTCGCCTTTGCATAACCCGCAACAGCTTTATTATTCTTTGGGTCGTACATGTAACGAATAGCTTCGATATGCGCTGCAGTTGCGCGGACCAATACATCACGTCGATTTGCCATCGTCTTTTTGGTTGTAACAACCATCAAATAATGAGTGCCAGGAGATGCTTTCTCAATTTCAGCAACGATGGTTAGTTTTTTACCACTTTCTCGCTCAATGACAGGCACGTCATCAAGGTGCAACACACCAAATTTTAACTGTCCTGCGACCATTGCTGAGCCAACATTTGAGCTCAAATTTACAGTCTTAATGTTTTTATCCGGCATTAATTTACAAGGACGTACCATGTTTTGCAGATTAATCCAACGAGCACCACGCGGGCTATCCACTCCAACAGCTTGGCCCTTTAGATCCGAACACTTGTTTTTACTGGGGTCCATGGAACCGATAACCCAATCTGGCTTTTCCATACCATGTATACCAACTAATGGTACTCCAGCATTTGACACCATTCGCGCTACCGGTGCCGTGGGTGACAAGGACATATCTACCGCACCACTTACAACAGCTTTTGCTGCAGCGACACCTGAATTAAATGGCCGCAGCCTAACATCTAGGCCATACTTTTTATAGAACCCAGCACCCTTTGCAGTATAAATAAACGCCGTTGAAAAAACTGGAGGAACACCTGGAAGAGCGATTGACAACTTGTCCGCCGCACGCGCCATTTGGGTTGTTCCCAGTAATAATACGAACCCTAATGTAGCACTAATTGTTGCAACAGACTTAATTAGTTTATTTATACCTCCAAAGTTAAAGTAAATTAATTATCGTTCTATCTCAAATTCCGCAGCACGCACCTCATCCATGAGGGTACTCCATACATGTTCCCTCACTTCTGAGAAACGCGGATGGGCAAGGGTTTCCCTGGATCGTGGCCCTGGTAATTTAACATCTATCACCTCAAAAACACTGCTTGGACGGCCTTTTAAAACAACCACACGATCGCCCATCAATACCGCTTCTTCGATTGAATGTGTAACAAATATCATGGTCATGGGTCGCATACCCCAAATACGAAGAAGCTCAAATTGGAGTATTTCTCGTGTTTGAGCATCAACAGCAGCGAAAGGTTCATCCATCAATAAAACGCTTGGTTCCAGTGCCAATCCACATCGTTGTTGCATACCACCTGATAGCTGATACGGATAAGAGTTTTCAAATCCTTCAAGACCAACCAGTTTAGTATAATATGGGACCTTATCGGCAATTACAGTTTTACGAACCCCAGCGAGTTTCAATCCATACGCTACATTCTGATACACCGTTTTCCACGGAAATAGACCAAAATGTTGAAATACCATGGACACACCTTCACGGGGTTTTCTCACAACATCACTATCAATCCTGATTTCTCCTTCCGATGAAGGCATCAACCCATCTATACATCGCAACAATGTGGTCTTGCCACATCCAGATGGTCCCACGATCGTAACAATTTCTCGTTCCCTGAAAGTCAAATTTATGTCTTTAAACACCTGCAAATCACCATAGCGTTTACCCAGACTATTTACCTCGATACGTGGCTCGTCCAAAGTTGGAGATGCATGTAATAAATCAGATATGACTATGGGCTCCAGCGGAATTAACATTAATATTAAATGCAATCGTTTGCATAATTTCATGATGACCGAGTTAAGTTTTTCAGTCAATACTCGATAGCGCTAATTTAAGATTTTTTACTGATCTTCTTAATAGCTTTTTAAGCTTGTTCAACCACACTGCATTTAATTAAAGTATAAACAATTATTGGTGGTGAGAATTAAGTGGTGAAGCCAAAAAATGGCCCCCTAAAATCTGACATTAACAAGAATAACCGCGGCGAAAACGTCGATATTGTCGATGGGGTTGAAGCCAAAGAAGAGCCTAAAAATATTGAAGGTTCTCAAGTGAGAAAAAAGGCTGTAGCAATTAAAGACACGAGCCAAAGCCTTACAAAGCCTCGCGTCGTTGCTTCTGGCCAGGGTACCTTTGCCGAACAAATTCTTCAAATTGCCTGGGCTAACAACATTAAGGTTCGTGAAGATGCGGATCTTGTAGAAGTGCTTTCGGCCATTGATGTAGATAGTGAAATTCCAATTGAAGCATTTGCAGCCGTCGCCGAAATTCTAGCATACCTCTATCGGGCAAACAGCGGGGAAATACCAATAGACGATTTAAAGGAGAGCGAGTAATGACTATTAAAGAAATTCAACAGCAAGTTGATACATTCCAAGATATCATCACTACATCGCGCGCCGTAATTAACGACGGCCATTTTGTTGAGGTTTCGGAACTAGAAGCAAGCTCAAGTTATTTGTTTTCTCTAATTGAGAGCCAATGCGGTAATTTTTTAAATACTGAAGTAGATAAATTAATAGGAACAGTTAAAACCTTGTTAGGTGATCTTGATAGCTTGGCAAAAGAAATTGATAACCAACACAACAGCTTAATTACAGGAACCAAAGTATCGTCCAATACTGCGACTGCCGCCTATCAGAGTTAAGTCATCATATTTAGAACCGATAATATAAACAAGAAGTTATGTAAAAAATGGAAATTGACTCCGTTAGTTATTTTAAATTTTTTTTCGCACTCCTATTTGTTATAGGCCTGATTGGCGGTTTTGCGCTAATAGCCAAAAAATTTGGTATGGGTAATCGAGGGCCAATGCGCCGCGGCAAGGGTTCCCGGTTATCTGTTATTGAAAGCATGCAAGTCGATGCTAAACGGAGGATCGTTTTAATACGGTGCGATGATAAAGACTATATGCTGCTTTTAGGCGGCGCGACGGAACTTTTAATTAAAGACAACATACCCGTCAATTTTGCACAAAAATCAAACCAAAGTACACCCGCTCCATCTAAAATCATGGATAAAATCCACGATCATATAAGGATTAAAAAAGAAGATGACTAATCCTTTAGAACATAACCTGCATAAAAAATGGGCTTTGTTAATACGTTTTAGCACGGCCATTATGGGCGGACTTGTTCTGGCAGACCCAGTATTTGCCCAAGCATTCTCGCTCGATTTGGGAGAAGGTGGGCCGACAGCAACAGAACGCCTCATTCAGCTTTTCTTGTTAGTTACGGTAATGGCCTTAGCACCATCGATCCTCGTCATGACCACCTCATTCATCCGGATAGTCATTGTGTTGTCATTTCTACGAACGGCCATGGGCGCACAACAAACTCCTCCGAATCAAGTTTTAATGGCCCTAGCACTTTTTCTCACATTCTTTATTATGTCACCAACGTTTGAAGCCGCTTGGGATCAAGGAGTTCGCCCTTATATTGATGGACAGATTGATGAAAAAGAAGCGTTTAAAAAAAGTCTTAAGCCTTTGCATAACTTTATGTTAAAATTTGTTCGTGATGAAGATTTGCAGTTATTTATGGACGTCGCAAACACTCAACCCTTAGCAACGCGTGACGAGGTGCCCATCAAAGTTTTAATACCAGCATTCATCATTAGTGAACTCAGGCGTGCCTTCGAAATTGGTTTTCTTGTCTTTATTCCTTTTCTGGTTATCGATATGGTCGTTGCTTCGGTACTTATGTCCATGGGAATGATGATGTTACCGCCGATAATAATAGCACTTCCATTTAAAATAATTTTCTTTGTACTAGTCGATGGTTGGTTTTTAATCGTTGGCAGTTTAGTACAAAGCTTCGGCGCTTTAGGTACGTGACTGTTTAATTCACTTGGCTTAAATTTCCCGCCTTCAAACGTTTACGATAAGTCGACATGAAATTCTTAAAATTACTAACGGTTTTAACTCGGCTCGCTACGGTTCGATAATCAATTAAACCAATATTATCAGGACTTGCTATAAGACGAAAAGCATCTTTGAAAGACGTTGCGTCCATTTCTTTCAAATAATCTCTGCTGAGGCGGGTTATCCCCCGGTTATTCCCACCATAAGCAAGGGCAACTCCAAAATTTAGAACAAATTGTGCCTGTTTCTCATTAAGCTTACGACCAGGTGCTACCCCGGTTGAAACCATCAGTCGCTGTAAAGTCTTTGCTGCCTTTGGCCAGTTTTTCCCCCAGTATATTTCAGATCTTAGGAGATCAGCTTCTCTACTTTCATCATCTTCTAGAGGCACTAATGCATCAACACGGCGTTTTAGGTCTATCAAGGAACGTGCATTCAAAAGCCGCCGCTCCTTAGAAATTGAACTAGGCTGTCCAGTAATATTTGTTTCTTTTAATGTCTCTAAAGCCTTCGCTGGTTTTTTATCAAGGATATAGAGCGTTGCTAATTGTGCTCCAACTCGAGCCTTTTCTATACCTGTCAACCTAAACTCAATCTGCTGTTCAAGAAGCTTAGCTGCTTTTCCCAGCAAATCCACCGCTGCCAATCTATCGGCTAGCTTCTGTATTAGTTCATCACCTTTCTTTCCCGAGGGCGTAAGCTCTTTAAATTCTTCAAATAACGCAAGTGAACGTACAGGTGGTATTTTATCGGCAGCACCATTCAAATATAAATCTATGAAAGCTGCCTCCATTTTCTGCGTTATTTTACCTGCATCTGGATTGCCTCTAAAATTGGAGACTACGGTACGCAATGTCCGCAATCCTTTACGATATTCACCAACATCTAAATAAAGACCCCCAAGTTTACGAAGCAAGGAAAACTCAAACTCCCCGCCACGCCATGCAAAGCGAAGATTTTCCAACTCTTTGATTACGTCCTTTTTCTTTATGTCTTTTTTGGTCAATTGTAAATCTGTGCGAGACATAACTGCCTTCGCGACACTAGGACGGTGCTCACCTTTTTCAACCTCTTCCCAAGCTTTTATTGCTCCCGGGAAATTTCCCTGCATTTGCTTCAAGGCACCTTCCATGAAAGCTAATTGATCTATTTCCTTAGGTCGTGGCTCTTCTTTTGCAAGCATACCTAGGTATTTAATTCCCGACTTAATATCTCCAGCTATGATAGCGGCTTCAGCCGTCCGAATACCAAGTTTCATCTTAATCTCTCTCGGATAAGCCCTAAACACATCACCTTTGGCATTCATAGACTTAGCAGCATTCAAAATATCTTCACCTGCCGCTACTTTTGCTGCAGCACGCCAAAATTCGCCCTCATCGTTACCGAACATGCTTGGATGCATCAGAGCTTTCAGAGAATCCTTATAACGTCCCATGAGAAAATCTGTTGCACCTTGTAGAAAACGATACTGCCGATTTGCTGCTACATCTGAAGTCTTTGGCTTGATGAGTTTAAGAACACCATTTGCCTCAAAACCATACCCGTTTCCGAATAAGAATAATGCCATATCCAGCCGTGCTTTCATTTTATTGGCCCCTTTTGTTTTAGTAACACGGTCTAACTTCTCACGGCGTAATTTATAAAATTCCGCAGGTTTCTGGCGTCGCATTTTGCGCCAGGCTTTGGCATTAATAATTCTAGAAAGTGCATTTCCTTTTCCAAATGTTGTACTCGCCTCTTTTTTGTTTCTCATTGCAGAAAGTGCCAAATTACTAACTGCTGAGATTTCCACTCCAATCTTGGTAGAACGCACCCGCAAATCATCAATATTAGGTTGTATCACGACACCTTGAGCCGTCGGCAATATATTTAATTGCGAATACCTGAATTTCTTGTTAATGCCATGACCTAGAGGTATAACGGGCACGACAAATAAATTATCGTAGACCTTCGTGTCCTTAAAAGGGATTGCGTCACCGACATCCCTAATAGAAGCGGTCAAGATAGATCCCCGTGGCGATGACATGTCTGATTTTATATTAATCACCGTTTGCGGTTTTAAAGGTTGTTTTTTAAAATCAAAAATCCAGGCAAAACCATTACGACGTATAATCGGATTAAAACCGGTTGCGGTTACCAAACGTAATATGGTGGCACGGTCGGACGCCTCTTGTACAATTGATTTGAGTATTCCACCTCCCTGATCCTTAAGCTTACAAATATTAAATTTTGACGGTTTGTTGAAAATCATCCACAAGTTGCCGGCTCGGCGGAAAACGGCTGCTGCAACAGGCGTCGGCCAATCAAGGCGCAAAGTTGCTGACTTAAACTTTGTTGACTTTGTTTTTGGACAGTTGACGTCTACCAGCTTTTGATTGCCACGGATTTCATTGTTTGTAACTTTACCCCCAATTTTTATAGAATTTAATGATTTTCCGCTACCCGGTTTAGACTTGATACTTACATTTTTAGCTGGCTTTTGATTTACTTTAGCCAGAGTTTTTTGGGCGGCTAAAATTTTTGGAACGAGCGTTGATATTGGGGGGGCATCATCTGGACCTGTTGAATTTAACACATCAATGATAACCTTTGTGCCATTCCTAAAATGCTTAAGCTCAGATGTTGAAGTCACTGAAAGTCCAACGATCGTTGCATTACCCGCAATTTGCGCTTTTGCACCCCTAACATTAGCCAATCCAGTTTTGTTCAAGGCCGTAACAATAATATTAGCTGGTTTGGCAAAAGTTACCGTCACTAAATTACGTTGCTTAACAACTTTGTAGGCAACGCGCTTTTTCCAATCAAATACAATGCGACTATATGTACTATGCCTACCGACGCGAACGGCAACCCGCTCTATTGCGCGCGGAGATTGCGATGTCCCAGATTGCGGTTTTGAAGCTTTTGTAACTTCTTTCGCTGGATTTGGATCAATAACTTCAACAACAACGGTCCTACCCCGCGAAAAATAGTTAAGATCAAAATTTCCAACCAACGGAAATATCAGCACCCTACCCCCGTTCTGCACTCGAGGGGGGCGAATATACTTGTTCAACGCCTTAACCATCTTATTAAAATCACCTTCGGCAGGCCGAGCAAATTGAATAACTATTTCCTTATTTTGTACTCTCGCTAAGAAAGGAACCGGAATTGGCCAGGTAAAGGACATACGAGCAATACCATCACGCTCACTGCCCCGAGCGGTCACGGGATCTGCTATAGCTGCAGGCGCATAAATAATAACAGCGACTATGGCTAAGCCTCCAATCAATTTTGGGATAAAGGCACCAAAAATATTCAAAAATTTAATCAATTGCTTAACAATGACCACTACTTATCACCACCTGATTCTAATATTACTATATCTATCCGCCGAGACAAAATTCTACGTTGATCATCAGTCGCGTTTTTTAAATAAGGGTTGTGAGCATTGCCATAACCAAAATTCAATAATTCCCCGGAATACCCTGCCTGACGAAAAGCATTTCCAACGGAAATTGATCGCGCTAATGACAACTCCCAATTTGATTTATATTTTGTTCCTTCAAAATTATTTTCATCTGCGTATCCGTTTACACCAAGTTGATTCTCAACATTCCCTAAAAGACCCCCTAAGGTAAATAATGGGTCTTTAGCTGTTTTCTTTAAAATTGCTGAGTTAGGCCCAAAGAGAAGAGAGCCCGGCAAGGATACGACTAAACGATCCTCAAGCAAAGTGAGTTGGCTACCCTTCAAAGCTTTATTCTTAATGACCTTTTGTTCAAAAACTGCCCGCAAGTAATCAAGATTTATAGCTTGCCGACGAAAAACTAAATCAATATTCGTTTTAACATCGGGTGCAGTATCAACCTTTTCTTCACTAGTAGGATTTAAGGCGTCGGTCAAAGCGTCGACCATCTTTTGCCAGCTTTCAACTGAAACATTAGACATTGAGAAAAGCATGACAAAAAAGGTCAGTAACAAAGCTACAAGATCAGCAAATATTACTAGCCAAACGGACGATGTACCACTAGACCCGGACCCGGACGAATGGAGTTTTGTTTCAGTCATTAGCAACTACTCTTCAGGCGGCGCAATTAAGCGCTTATAAAATTTTTTAGCGTCGTTAGGGGACCTCACATAAAACCACATTACCACCTGCCCCTTCTCAATATGTCCCATTCCAATCGAAACCGCATCAGGAGGCGCACCCCTGCTCAGCATTTCACGGACGAATGCCCCAGCTCGGCGCATTTCCAGAGATTGCTGAGTTGGCAAATTCCGTCCGGACGAGTACGCACTTCCAATAACAAACTCCATATCAAATTGATATCCCGATGGGCGACTGCTTAACGCAGCAATCACGCGATCAATAAGCGGCTGCTTAGATTTTTTAATTATAGCTTTTTCTGGCTCAAAAAGAGCATCCGCTGTCATTTGAATTCGCATGATTTTACCTAACTGCATAATTTCAATTTTTTGGACACCCAATGCAGTTGCAAATAATTCAGTAGTTTTATCCTGGAAAACCTGCCCCGCTAAAATGGGGCCAGATTCTCTCTTATCCTGCTCAGCATCTGATTTAATACTATCTACAACAGCCTCAACTTTCTTCTTATCAACCGTTGAAATAGTGACCAATAATATGAAAAATGCCAGGACAAGAAGATAGAGACTAAGAAATTGAAGGACAGTAGTATCGTTACGCGCAATTAATGTACGTCTGACTATTGTTTTTGGTTTATTCATAAGAAATCAATCAAAATCTTGCCAATAACCCGAAAATCAGAACATTCTATCCCTACATTGCACGCAATTGAACTAAATTCTTTAAGATGTATTTTTACCAACATTAAACTCTATATCCGTTTATTTTTTAAAAGTCTTTTGGAAATTTTATCCCCAAATTTTTAAGTACCAGGAAGTGGCAAATTACGCAATTTTGTTAGTGCGACCGTCATTTCTTTAGCTCTATCAGGTTTCATTTTAGCCATAATTGGAGCTAATTTCTTTTCTTTCATCCGCTCTGCGACCATTAACAGAGTATTTATATCTAATTCACCAAAAATTCGAGCAGCATCTTTAGGTTTCATGGATTCATAAATTTTCACTAATGATTGTATTTTTAAATCTTCTTGTTGATCATGCGACTTAATTAATTTCTGGATCGCCAGTTCCAAACTTTTCATCTCTTGAATTTTTTTATCAATTCTTTTTTCTGCCGCACCTAGCAGCCCTTCTCTTAACGTTATTTCTTCCAATCGTGCTTCAATAATTTTACGTCGACTGACAAGCTGTTGGAGCACCTTAATTTCATTTTCAGTGAATAAAGTTGGATCATCTTGAGGATCCGTTTTTATATTTTTCGCATTTGAAAGTTTTGACGACTTTGCACTTTTAATTGGTAATTTTGGTGCTCCAGGATTTGGAGCTTGGGCGTTAACATGGGAGACGGAAAAGGCATCAACACCTAGCTCTATTCCATCTAAAATATCACCAACCTTAAATGATAACATCAACACAGCAGCAAATATCACTACTGGGATAATTCTAATTCTTGCCATAAATTTAAACATGTTTCACAACTCACTGTTTATCTGTTTAATTAACTATTTATTTTTTTTCTTAATCGTTTTTTTAAGAGCGGCAATTAAATTTTTCAGTTCAAGAATTTTTTTATCAATTCTCTTCTCTGCTGCACCTAAAAGCCCCTCCTGCAGGGTTAACTGTTCTGAACGTGCGTCAATAAGTTCACGACGAGCAGTAAGCTCTAGCAATACATTAATATCATTTTCAGTGAACAAAGTCGGATCGCTGTGAGCTTTAGCCAATACCATTGATGCTTTTATTGGCGTTTTGGTCGAGCTCACTTTAGGGATGTCTGCACCCTTTTTCACAGATGGTGCCTGAGCTCGGACTTTAGATACGGAGAGAGTATTCAAAGTTAAACCAATATTGCTCGGAATATCGTTAATTCTAAACGACAGCACTAATACCGCTGCAAATATGATTGCTGGAACTATCCGAATTTTTGAAGCAAATTTAAACATTCTTTATTGATAATTTTCCAACTATCGGACCGCTTTAAGAGCTTTAATAAATTCACGCTCCACTTCAGATTTTACAATTTTATTACCAAGCAATTCTGCATCAAATGAAGTTACGTTATCTCTAGGGCGCTGGGATAACCTTTCCGGAACTTTTAAAGGCGGAAAATCATCGATTGGCTCTACTGGATTTATCAGTGTTTTCGGCTGTTTTACGTTTTTATCCAATGGCGTCGAACTCTCAACAGATCTAATCGAATTCTCCAGTCGATCACCTAACTTTTCACCCCGTTCAACTAAAAAATTTAGATCCTCTCGAATTCGCGTGGCTGCATCAATACCTTCATTTAGAACTTCAGAAGAGCCCTGGGCTGCTTTTTTCAATTTTCCAACGCTAGCTTCAGCCCGCTTAGTTGCCTCTTGAAAACTAGTCGCCAATCGCTCAAGATTGCCTTGGTCGCGACGAAGGGCAACGATCCTACGGTTAAGTATCATGCCGTAACCTATTGCTGATATCAACAGTACCGCTACAAATATATCAATCATTAATGACACTATTATTCCACCTCCTTAATTAACTTTTCCGAAATTTTAATAGCAATATTCTCGTCCTTACGACCCATCACGCCTTTAAAAACAGGAATGGAGCCACACCTAACGTCTACCAAGGACCTTGGAGTTGCTTTCAACTTTATTTGCGATCCAACTTTGAGATCAAAAATTTGCCCTAAACATAAAACTTGTTCATCTAACACCACGGTAAGATCAACTTCTGTCATCCAAAGCTCTTCAGACAAATGAGTCTCCCAAATGGAGTCACGACCAAATTTTTCACCCATAAACCCTTGGTGCAGTAGTTCACGAATGGGTTCTAAAGTAGAATAAGGGATTAGTATTTCTAGAACCCCCCCGCGATCGTCCATATCAATCTGGACCTTGGCAACAATCACACCATCCGAAGGCTTGCAAATTGTTGCAAACCTTGGATTAGTCTCTAGACGATCAAATATAAAATTAACCGCAGATAGTGGCTCAAAGGCGGCGCCCATATCATCCAAAACGACGTGCACCAAACGCTCAACTAAATTACGTTCAATTGTCGTAAAAGCTCTATCATCATAACGCTCGAGAGTTGTATCTTTTTTTCCGCCAAGCAAGACATCAATCATCGAGTAAATAAGAGTACTGTCGACTACTAAAATAGCAGATGCGTCCCATTCTTGAGCCTTAAAAACGTTTAACATAGCAGGCATCGAGACAGCATCCAGGTAATCCCCAAATTTGAAACTACTAATACCTATTAATGAAACCTCAACATTGTCAGAAGTAAAGTTACGAAGTGACGTTGACAACAGACGCACTAATCGATCAAAGACCACATCGAGCATGGGCAGTCTATCTGATCGAGCTGCGGTGAGAATAGCTTGGATACCGGTTTTATCAGAAACACCCTTAGCCTCTTCATCGAAACCAAGTAAACTATCAATTTCATCTTGATTTAAAACCCGATCAGCTTCAGGAGTCGAAGCCATCTCTTCCCATTCTGCAGCGAGCTCATCTTGCTCATCTACACCATCTTGATCACCTGCAACCGCAGGTGCCTGCTCATCAATCTCTTCACCGGGAGGAACTGTCATTATCAGTTCACCTTTTCATTTCCACACACCATTAAAACATTATCCGCTAGTGTCTTATTTATTGCACTAGCATTTCTTTAAATAATACAGCCTTTACTTTTGCTGGAGTAATAGCCGCATTTACACGCATCAGCAATTCTTCCCGCAGTCTATACATTCCAGCCGAACCTTTAAGATCATCAAGCCGTAATTCACGCAGATAAACCTGAAAATTATCAATAACCCGCGGCATGAGTGCCTGTAGTTTTGGAATTTCATCAGGAGAAGCAACCTCTAATGAAATTTTTAATTTCATTACGGACCTCTTTCGGCCCTTAGTATTTAAATTGACCGTTATATCAGGTAGGTCATGGAAAAAAGCTAAGTCTTCTGCAGCTTTTTTACTATCAGATGATGGCTCAGCTTCTGTTGCCGGGGAACCACTGTCCGATGAATCAAACAGACCCATGAAAAACGCAGCGGCACCACCTCCTATTATGAGGAGAATAACAGCAACTATAATAATGATAAGTTTTTTACTTCCACCACCAGAAGATTTGCCTTCATCTTCTCCACCTTCTGTTTCATCTTCGTCTATATCATCATCGGCCATTATCCACCAACTTCCACGCTTTATTTTTCTTATTCAGTTATTTGTACTGAATTTGAATTATAAATAAAACAATAGCCCCTGATAGTTAATAAGAGATTGAAAAAAGCTTAATCCTCAAAGAAATTCAATTATTTATTAGAATATCACTCAAGCCCTTTCAAATGAAGAAAAAGAAAATATAACGAATTCACTAGGCAACTATTACCATTGGAAGATAAAATAGAACTTAAAGTTCGCACAAGGTGTTACTCAGATATCTCATAAGTCCTTGAAAATAATAGCTAATAATAAATGGCATATTAAATGCAATACACATAGCAAAGTTTAAAAAATAAGGAACGGGAAAAAATGGAAAACACCGCATATATAGCGTTGTCAGGGCAATCGGCTTTGAAACGCGAAATGAGTGTGATCGCTAATAACCTAGCTAACATGAATACCACCGCATATAAAGGTGAGAAGATGATGTTTGTCGAACACCTTGTTAAAAGTAAAGGCGGAGATAGTTTTATACCACAGAAACTAACTTATACCCGCGACGTGGCTCAATATCAAAACTTCGCAGAGGGACCAATCAAAAATACCGGCAACACTTTCGATGTAGCCATTCATGGTGATGGCTATTTCGTTGTGGAAACGCCTGATGGTGAGCATTATACCCGCAATGGCCACTTCCAGCTAAATAATGATGGTAAATTGGTGAACCTTAGTGACCAAGCAGTCCTGTCAGACGCTGGAACACCATTTTTTTTCGGCCCAGAAGATAAGGACATCGAAATCACAGCCGATGGTTTGGTTTCAACGAGGAATGGTGAAATAGGTAAAATCAGGATCGTAAAATTTGATACCCCACAAAATCTTCAAAAAAAGGCGAGTGGGCTATATTTCACCGAGGACCAGCCCGTGGATGTGACAAACCCAACACTACTTCAAAAATCTCTGGAAGGTTCCAATGTAAACCCAATGGCTGAAATCACCAAAATGATAAATGTACAACGAGCATATGACAGTGTTCGAAAGTTTATTGACAAAGAAGACGATCGTCAGAGGAAGATGCTTCAACAATTAACTCCGAGAGGTTAAAAAAATAGAGCGCCCATAAAATATGAAAGCGCCAAAAACCAATTAAATTAAAATGGAAAGGACGGGAAAATGAGATCACTAAATATTGCGGCTACAGGCATGCAAGCCCAACAGCAAAACGTCGAAGTAATTTCGAATAACATCGCGAATATGAATACCACCGCCTACATGCGCCGACGCACTGAATTCCACGATTTAATTTATCAGAATCTAAGACGCGTTGGTTCCACTTCTTCGGATGCCGGGACAATTGTTCCCTCTGGTGTGCAGCTAGGTCTTGGCGTGAAAATGGCAGCCGTATACCGTATTCACGAACAGGGGAACCTGACATCGACAGACAATACGTTTGATATGGCGATTCAAGGTAATGGCTTTTTTCAAGTTCAACTGCCAGACGGAACAACAGGTTTTACTCGCGATGGTTCTTTGCAATTAAGTCCCACAGGCCAAATAGTCACCCATGACGGTAATCCCATCGTGCCAAATATTACGGTAGACAGTAATGCGATTGATGTAACCATCAACTCAACTGGCGAGGTTCTTGTTAAATTGCAAGGCTCGGTCACACCGACAAATGCCGGACAAATTCAGCTGGCTAGTTTTCCTAACGATGCTGGCTTAGAAGCTATGGGCAGCAACCTATATCAGGAATCTCCAGCCTCGGGTGCATCTACCACAGGCACGCCAGGCTCCACCGGTTACGGCACCTTACTTCAAGGGTTCCTAGAAACATCGAACGTCAATGCGGTCGCCGAAGTATCAGAACTGATTTCAGCACAGCGTGCCTATGAAATGAATTCCAAAGTTATTCAAACTTCTGACCAAATGATGGCTACCCTTAACCAAATTAAATAGGGGTGAATTATGACCTACACATACTTAATTTCTAATAGAAAAATACTTCCGTTAATTAAAATTTATATTTTCACCTTCATTTTTTCGTTTGTTTTTGCATCGATTGTACAAGCCGTCCCCTCAAAAATAATTAGCTCAAGTCATGAGTTATCGGCGACTAACAGCCAAACAGTAGCACTCAAGTCAGAGGTGATTGTCGAAAAAGCATACATATTATTAGGAGATTTATTTAGCAATACAGGGAAAAAAGCACTTAACAAAGTTGCGTATGCCCCTCAGCCGGGCAAGAGTTCCAGTTTTGATGCAAAATGGTTGTATCGTATCGCGCGAGCTTATAAATTAAATTGGCGACCCTTATCCCTTAAGACCCGAGCAATAGTTAAACGCACAAGCCAAGTAATATACCGAGATGAAATCGAGGATGCTCTGGCTGCACGTCTCCAAACTCATGGATACCGGGATAATTTTGAAATCGAGCTTAGACAGCAAGGGCTGAAAATACACGTCGCAGCAAATGAGCCTGCGACGATTGATGTTGACGGATTATCGATTAACAAATCGACAGGTCGTTTTGTTGCCAATCTCTTGATCTCAGCTAATAAGCCAAATGCCAAACGTTTTCGCCTGACGGGACGTATTCATAAGCTCACCCAAGTCCCTGTGGTTAGCCGACGATTAAGTCGCGGAGATATTATACGAAAAAATGATATCGAGTGGATTACCATTAGAGAGCGTGAGATCCGCCGCGGTTACATCCAAAATGAAAACCAAATCATTGGCATGGAAGCAAAAAGATATATCGCAGCTAAAACCCCATTAACTACCAGCCACATGCAACGTCCTCAATTGATAAAAAAAGGTGGCATTGTTAACGTTGCCCTTATTAACGGTGCAATGAGGCTCACAACCCAAGGGCGCTCCCTAGAAAATGGAACCCTTGGCGATATTATACGTATAAAGAATATCAAAACAAAAAAAATCATTGAAGCTAAAGTTACCGGCGCATCCAGCGCTAAAGTTGGCCTGCTAAGAGCAATTTCGTTCAACTAAACCTATGATGTATTGGGTCAAAATACTAGATCTGTGAATAAAGGGAATAAGTAAAATGTATACTGAAAAAAAATATGAAACCATTATTCAATTATGTATCATAGGTTTATTTGGCATGATGCTAAGTGGCTGTAATACCATCACCCGATTATCTGAGCTCGGCCATGGTCCTAAGAATTCAGAAATTATTAATCCAACTAAACGACCAAATTATCGACCAGTCAGTATGCCAATGCCAAGTCCCAAACAAATCAGCTACAAATCAAATTCATTATGGCGACCAGGCGCCCGGGCCTTTTTCCGAGATCAACGGGCTAGTGAAGTCGGCGATATTCTAACCATCAAATTATCTATTAGTGACAGTGCGGATTTGAACAATAAAACAACTCGAACACGGAATGATAAAGAAGATAGCGACTTGACTAAATTGATGGGCTTAGAGGCGCACCTAACTAAATTGCTACCACAAATGGAAACGATCGACCCAACAAATACCACTAGTCTTGGCACTCAGCACAACACGGAGGGTAATGGTAATATTGGTCGAAAAGAAACGATTGAAGTAACACTCGCAGGCATTATCACGCAAATTCTTCCGAACGGAAATATGGTAATATTTGCTCGTCAGGAACTCAAGGTCAATTTTGAAATGAGAGAAGTGATGGTCACAGGTGTCATACGCCCCGAAGACATCGATTACACAAATAAAATTGAACACGATAAAATCGCTGAAATGCGTGTTGCCTATGGTGGAAGGGGAACGCTCTCCGATCTACAGCAACCACGAATTGGGACGCAAGTTATAGATATACTGTTCCCGTTCTAAGTCCAACATGGATTGGAACAACTTAGGGCCGTTGGATTAATCCCAACGGCCCTCTTTTTCTTTACCCATTTAAACAAAAATTATATGTCAATCATCTCTCTGTATTTTTTCCATTTTTTCATGGCGCTCTTGGGCTTCTAGACCCAAGGTCGCGATTGGCCGTGCCTCCAGTCTTTGAATACCGATCGGCTCATCAGTCTCTATACAATAGCCATAAGAACCGTCATCAATTCGTTCCAAAGCCTCGTCAATTTTACTAATTAACTTTCTTGCCCGATCACGTGTCCGCAATTCAAGAGATCTATCTGTTTCAGTGGAGGCCCGATCCGCAATATCAGCCTCTACAACATTGGTTTCCTGGAGATTTTGTCGTGTCTCACTGGCTTCATCTAATAATTCAGAACGCCATTTATCAAGCTTCTGACGAAAGTATTCTTGTTGCTTGGCATTCATAAACTTTTCTTTGGCTGTTGGCTTATAATTTGATGATAAAATAGTTGTCATATCGCTTGTTATCCCCTACCCGTGGCCAAGTTATTGGACAAAAGAAATTTGCGGAGCTTTATAATTAGACAAACGCGTTACCACAAGCGCTGTTTTAAAAAAAAATGTATGAAAGTTATCTTCAATCTTAAAAAACCCAAATTACGGCGCTAAAAAGGCGGTTTACCTTTATGCTTTTCGCGTATATTTGGCCAATTCTACTGCGGCGCGGAGCTCGATATCATCAATGATGCTGAGAAGTGCCGGATCGTCAGTTGCACTTTTTTTCATTCTTAAGGTTTGGGCTAAATTTGCTAAACGATCCTTAGAAATTACCCCAATCAGCAAATCTTGTTTAATTTCGTCAAGCCGGTCCAGGATATCCTCTCCATATTTTTTTAATTTCTGACGTGACTTTTGCCCATTATCATCGCCAACTTCTTGAGCAGCTAAAATTGAGCCTACCGCCGTTACCCCACTTACCTCGCTGACTTGGGTCGGACCCTCCGGTTCGTCTTTTACATCCTGCAAATGGCTAGCAAACGCGGGGCCACCACTAGCTTTCGTTTTGCCAACCTTTTTCGTCGATGCGGGTGAGACAGTGCGTATTCCAGATACCTTCATAAGACGTAGTTTATATAACAACCCGGCAATAATTGCACGTTTAAAGGCCAATGCGCCTGAACGCCCCCGTAGAAAGCCGATAAAAATCTATTTTAGGACGCTAAAACAATGATTTAAATGACATAAAAATTGGCATCAATATTGCTTAAATAAACGTAGATAATAACAGAAATACTTATTAATGCCTATTATGGTGGGAGAAAGTCAGTCATGCCTATATATGGAATGTATTCAGCCCCAACGCTGGGAATGATTGCACAAACTTCTGCTTTTGGGAGTATATCCCAAAATGTATCAAACATGCATACTGGAGGCTATAAGGCACACGACACGAGGTTTGCAACTGTCCTGGCGTCCCAAGTAGGAAATGAAAAAGATATTGGTGGTGTAATAAGTCAAACCCGCAACTATATTGAAAAACAAGGTCGTTTACTGAACACCAAAAACCCTTTAGACTTGGCGATTGATGGTAAAGGACTTTTTGTCCTTAATACCACGGTCGATGGAACTGGCGACACTCTCTATACACGAGATGGTGCCTTTCGAAAGAACGCAGGAGAGACAACCCAAAATCTTGCCGGACAATCGTATAATAAAGGTTACCTCGTTGATAAAAATGGTCACTATCTTCAGGGCTGGGCGGCCGATAGCGCCGGCACCATAACTACAGGAGGCGCCCTATCATCTATCCGCATCGACGCCGAGGCCTTTGGTGTCAACGGCCCCGCTGCTGCGCAGGCCACAACGGCCGCTGAGGTTGCCTTAAATCTTCCGTTATCGGTAGAGGTTGGCGGATCAGAGAAATCACCAGCTGCCGTTATTGACGCGAATGGGGACACCCAATCCTTTGACCTAGTTTGGACACGAAACCGTCCTGCTCAGAACTGGACCATGACTGTCAGCCCAAACGATGCCACTTCCACAAGTACAAGCACAGCCACATTCACCTTTGACGAAAATGGTTCATTGACAGGCGGCACACCAGTGCCAATCGAAATAACGACAGCCGCTGGTGTCACAACAGCGTTTACGCTAGACGTAAGCGACGTAACGTCGTTGGGGACAGGGTTTACCTATTTTGGTTTCCAAAGAGATGGCCGCGCACCAGGGGAGCTAGATAGTTTTCACTTTGATAATGCAGGCAAAATCGTAGGTCTGTTTACCAATGGTAATCAAGCAACATTGTACAAACTTCCCTTGGCCACATTCACAAACGCTGATGCACTGGACCGCCTTACCGGGAATGTATTTGAGCGTTCAGTCGCGTCGGGTGAAGCTGTTTTAAGAGAAGTAAGAACCGAAAACCCATTAGTAACAGATGATATTTGGGAATTTGCTAACTTCATGCCAGAATATCACGAATTATCAAACATCGATTTACAGAACCAATTCACATATATGATCATGTCGCAACAGGCCTATAATTCATCTGCAACGGTATTTAAATCAATTGATGAGATGACTAAATTGGCGGCATCCTTAAAGACCTAGCCTCCTCTCAAACCGCACGCGAACAATGAAATTGCCTAAGGACCCAGCCATTAAACAGTAACTGGGCAATTTGTTCCCACTTCGATCTCGATACACCGTCCAGTTACATAATTTTTAGTCAAATCAAAAAAATAAATCATATTAAACAATGGCTTAATTGATATCAAAACTGGCATGAAAATAGCATTATAATAGGTGAAATCAACGGTGAAACCGTAAAGAAAGGATATAGAATATGGTGGGATTAACGAAAAACAATCAAATGCGAACGGCGAACGGATACATCTGGTCTATCGTTCTAGCCTGCGTTTTCTTAACTTTTTCTGCCGCCGTCTCGAACGCTTCATCTCGCATCAAGGATATTGCTACCTTTGAAGGCGTGCGTGAAAACATGTTGGTTGGATACGGTTTAGTTGTCGGCCTTAATGGCACAGGTGACAGCCTTGGAGAGGGACATTTCACAAAGCAAAGTTTGATGGCCATGCTAGAACGTCTCGGCGTAAAGCCCACACAAAATGGCCTGGATTCAAAGAATGTCGCAGCTGTAATGGTTACAGCTACGCTTCAAGCTTTCGCAAGACAAGGTAGTAAAATAGACGTGACTGTCAGTGCACTTGGCGATTCAAAAAGTCTCCTTGGTGGCACCCTCCTTGTTACGCCACTCCTCGGCGCAGATGGAGAAGTTTACGCGGTCTCTCAGGGCCAAGTTGCAGTTGGAGGCTTTACAGCAGGGGGCCAAGGAGAAACCGTAACTAAAGGAGTGCCCACAAGTGCCAGGATCGCAAATGGCGCTATTGTTGAAAGAGAAATCAAATTTGATCTCAGCTCACTGAAGAAAGTTCATATCAGCCTTCGTAATCCTGATTTTACTACAGCTCGACGTATGGCTCAGGCCGTAAATGCATTTCTTGGAACAAACGTTGCCCGTCCAAAAGACCCAGGGACATTAGTTGTTGAAATTCCAAACGATTATGAGGGTAACGTGGTTGGACTTATCACAGATATTGAGCAACTTCGGATTGAGCCGGATCAATTGGCGCGCATTATCATTGATGAGCAAAGCGGCACGATTGTAATGGGAGATAATGTTAAAATCAGTACAGTCGCGATCGCACAAGGCAGCCTAACGATCCGCGTAACGGAAACACCGCAAGTCTCGCAGCCCGGGCCTTTTGCTGAAGTGGGGGAAACGGAAACTGTTGCCCGAACAGATGTACAGGTCGATGAAGATGGTGATAAAAAAATGACAGTTGTGAACAGTGGAGTAACATTACAGGACCTGGTAAGTGGTCTGAATTCACTTGGCATAGGCCCCCGAGACTTAATCACGATATTACAAGCGGTTAAGGCTTCAGGAGCATTGCAAGCTGAAATTTCAGTGATGTAGGGGACCCGAGTAATGGATATACAAAATATCAACGAAATCGGATTGGCGGCCCTACAATCGGCTAAAGTACCGCCAACGCTCGGTAAGATTGACAATAGAGAGAAAGCGCGGGAGGTGGCCGAGAACTTTGAGGCATTCTTTTTAGGGCAAATGCTACAACCCATGTTTTCTAGTATCGAGCCTGCCGAACCCTTTAGTGGTGGTCATGCAGAAAAAATTTGGAGATCTTTAATGGTCGACGAGGTTGGAAAATCGATGGCAAAGAACGGCGGCATAGGCATAGCAAATATGATCCAACGCGATTTACTGAAAATGCAAGAGATTCAACAACCCTAAGGTTTTGATATGAAAAAAACAGAAGATAAAATTATGGATCTGCTCGATGTTACGGCGCGGTTGAGTAAATTACTCAAGCAAGAAAATGCTATTTTGGCCACCAATAAGAGAGCTAATCGCATTAAGCCCTTTCAAAAAGAAAAGATCGCCTTGAGCTATGCGTACGAACAACAACTGCAAACTATTGGGAATGAAGAGGAATTGAAAGATATTGACCCCGGCATGGCCAGTCGCCTCAGAGATGCCGTCACTTCATTTGGTTTGCTTTTGGAGGAAAATGCGACGCGGTTGAAGGCTAAAATAGATGCCGGAGAACATTTATTTAGAATTATTTCTGAATCAGCAATAGACCATCAAGATAAAACAGCGGGCTATGGCAGGAGCGGTGCCACAGTCAGCAATAAACGACAAGCTTATCGCCCTGCAGTTTCTGTTGGCCTTAATCAGGAACTTTAAGCAAGGTTATTTAAGCACCACTGGGAGCTAATAGATGTCATTAGAATTAACTCTTCAAAGTGCGATCAGCGGCATGCAGACGTCAAAAACGGCGTTACAAACTATCGCTAATAACATTGCAAACGTCAACACCGAGGACTATACGCGAAAAATTGTTGACCAAAAATCTAGGGTCCTTGATGGTCAAGGCTACGGTGTTGAAATTGGCGCAATTTCCAGACGGGTAAATCAGGGTGTCCTTAAACAAATGCGCGGTGAAATGGGGACGCTAGAAAATATTTCGGTAAAACAAGATTACTTGTCACAGCTAAACAGTTTTTTTGGAACCCCCGCAGATGATAACTCGATTTCACACAAGATCGGAGATTTAGGAGCGCAATTTAATAACCTAGCTATCTCACCGGAAGTTTCGGCAAGCCACTTTTTGACAGTCAACTCAGCTGAAGATACAGCCTTAGCCCTACGGCGCATGTCCGAGGAAGTGCAACATTTAAGATCTAGCGCCAACGGGAAATTGAAAGAGACTATCACTAAAGTCAATAATTTATTGGATGAAATCGTTGATGCCAACACAAGTATAATGACTTTTTCTGCTGGCCAATTGTCAACTGCAGAGATCGAGGACCAGCGGGACAGATCACTTAACTCGCTCGCGGAAATAATGGACATCACTTATTTTGAGCAGTCGGATGGCAGTTATAGCGTGTATTCAGGAAACGGGCAAACCTTAGTAACAAAACAAAAACAAGCCCTATCATATGTTCCTCCCGCAATTATGAACGCTGTCCTCGAATACACTCCGACTTCTGCCGTGAATTATTCTGGACCAACAAATAGTAATTATCCTATTGGTGGTGTTCCAGGAATTTTTGTTGGAGAAATCTTGGCATCCACCGACATCACAACAGGCGTCAAAGATGGGCTGCTAAAAGGGCTCATCGACATCCGCGATCATGAACTTAGAGCGATACAGACGCAATTAGATGAATTGGCTAAAAACCTTAAAATAGAAATCAATAAGGCTCACAACAAGGGTACGGGCTTTCCCCCGCCGCAGGTGTTGGCCGGAGATAATTTCATCCAAGGTACAACTGATATAAGCCAGGCAACCGGATTGGTTATCGTAAGCGTCGTTGATAAGAGCGGCAATCAACTTGAGACCGAATATATTAATCTTGCGGATGCAAACATTACAAATGTAACAACGCTTCTAACCAACGGCGGCGGCACCGGGATTAATGACAAGTTCACCACGGCTAACTTAGTAGCGTCAGTCACAAATGGAAATCTTATATTAGCGGCAGGGAACGATAATCGCGTTACAATTAATGAAATGACGAGTTCCATGACGGGCGCTGGCAAAATTGCCGCCGGCTTCAGTGACTTTTTTGGTTTGAATAACTTATATCAATCAACAGAAAATTTTGCGGCGTACCGGTCCGATTATAAGCCGAGTTCATCTGCAGCCGTTATTACTACAGGAGGAACACTGCAATTCACAGATGCCACTAATGGGGCTAGATCCGTGACCTATGCCGCAAATGATACGTTAACGAACCTCGCAACCAAAATTAGCGCAGCAGCAGGAATAACCGCAACGGTAATTTCCGATGGTGATGGGTTTAGATTAGAAGTCATTCAGGATGGCTCAGAAAATTTGGCGATTGTCGAGACAGGCGCCGGAACCTTTTTATCAGAGACAGGATTGCGGACGGATTATCGTGGTATTAGCAGCAAGCTTAAAGTCCGTGAAAATATTGTCTCAAACAATTCATTCATTTCCCGCGGAACGCTTCAATCAAACTCTTTTTCTTCTGCAGCCCAAGCCAGCAGCACAACGGCCTTTAATGTTCTGGTCCCTGCCGTCACCGCCGGCCAATTAGACTTTACAATAGATGCATCAACATCAGCAACAATCGCTTACGGAAATGCAGATACACTCACAACCGTTGCCGCTTCAATAAATAACAATGTAACTCTTTCAATGAATAACATCTCGGCGGAAGTAATAACTCTAGGTGCAAACACTCAATTAAAAATAAGCAATAGCAAGAGTGACAACTTCTGGATCGTTGACACGGGAGGCCTGACCACTGCAACTTCGCAGGGAATTTCGATTGGTGATGGCACAGTAGCGGCCAATATAGCAGCAGAATTTGACGCCCAACAAACTTTCTTAGCAGCCCCAGCTAATGGCGGTGGATTAGCGCAAACCACGAGCTCACTAACCAACTATGCGGCTTCTATACTCTCGTCTAATTCTTCCCAAGTTAATAAACTAGATCAGGACATGACGTTCCAAGAACAGTTGACGATGGAGCTATATAATGCACATACGTCTGCCAGCGGCGTGAATATGGATGAAGAACTAGCCAATATGATCATAATTGAGCAATCTTATCTGGCTGCGGCGCGCATAATCACAACGACACGAAACCTCTTCGAAGTACTCAACGATATGATGCGTTAGGAGATAACATGACACGGATTGCCGATATAGCCCAAAATAAAGTAGTCACATCGCTTATTCTCGATACCCAGAGCCGGCTTGCTGACAGGCAAGCGCAAATTAGTTCTCAGCAAAAATCGCAAGACTACGCAGGGATAGCTTTTGATTCTATGCAACTCGTCAGCATGGAGACATCTGAGCGCCGAATGGAACAGTATTTAGCGGACAACGTGTATGTCGATATACGGATGAATGGCACACTCAATAGCATCGACGCACTTAAAACTTCAATCACCGATATTCGCGGTTTACTTCGTAGTCTGATGGTGGATGGCACGTTGGCAGAGGGTATCAATAAAGATGGTATTTGTGATGTAAAAACTCAGGAAATCGAAGATTTTTTAAATACGACGATAAACGGCCGCTATCTATTCTCAGGCTCAAAAACAAATACGAGACCCGTTGAAACTGGTACAATGAGCAGCGCTCCGACATATGACGATGGAGTAACCACTTTCAATACAAAAGCCGAACCCTCTTTTTATTATAAGGGTGATGACACCATCGTAAAAGCCAGAATAGATGAAGGTGTCGTAATGGAGTATGGTGTAACTGCAGCTTATCCTGGTTTTGAAAAATTGATTCGCTCCATAAGGATTTTACGCTCAACCGATATATCCGGAGCCGACACAAATTATATGGCAAAAGTTGAACATGCTTTAAATTTAATTAACCAGTCGGATCGCGAAATTCAATCCCTTCAGATGGGCATTGGCACAAGAATTCAGCAACTGGAGACGACAAATAAAAACATAGAAATTTCGAGGAATTTTGCCAGAGGCATTATATCTGATATCGAAGGCGTAAACACCTACCAGGCCGTTGCCGAATTAACCCAGGATCAAACAATGTTGGAGGCGTCATACAGTACCATGGTAAGACTGAGTAATTTAACTTTGACTAAATTTTTATAATCTTTGAACAAAATATTAAAAGCTACAAGGTGCAAACTGATTCTTAAAAATGCACGGTCGTAGTTGAAATTAAGGTAAAATTGAGATTATAGAATCGTATTAACATATTGTTATTGTTATATTTTTTTTAAAATTAAAAACCATTGCATTTAATTGGGAAAATTTGTATGGTGCCAACTGAACCGAAGTGACCTTTTAATAACAATGGTTGGCATTGTACCACTTGGCGGTCCGGAAGATTTGGGCTGTAGCAAGCATTAAAGGGCCCGCCCGACAGGCAGAAGGGCCTGTGAAATGATGAACCTAGAATAGGAGAATATAATATGGCTGACGGTCCAATAAATTTATCTAACGCGACGAGAACCAACCTACTTGCGCTCCAAAGAACAACGTCTTTAATTGCAAATACTCAGAAACGTCTGTCGACGGGTCTTAAAGTTAATAGTGCAATCGACAATGCTATTTCATACTTTCAGGCACGTAGTCTCAACGATCGTGCAACTGACTTGTCCAATCTAAAAGATGCTATTGATCAGGGCGTTAGTGGTGTTGAGACCGCTATGAACGGTCTCGAGAGTATTGCAGATCTTGTCGCTCAAATGAAAGGTATTGCATTAGCGTCGAAAGCTAATTCTAACAAAGAGGATCGTTCAAGATCGGCGGTTCAATTTAACGATCTTCGTCAACAACTGGATAATTTGGCAAACGATTCGTCATATAAAGGTACAAACCTAGTTAAAGGGTCGCCTGCCAACCTAAAAGTATCCTTTAGTGAAGATGGTAGCTCAACGCTTACGGTTTCAGGAATTTCATCCGACTCATCCGGCCTGTCGATGGTTGTGGCAGC
>LWDU01037586.1_pt1 | contig 74968 bp, 56 predicted proteins | sample 727161 | NCBI WGS metagenome assembly LWDU01 (sample SAMN04566230, study PRJNA314399) | hydrothermal vent metagenome | isolation source: deep sea hydrothermal plume seawater | place: Mexico: Gulf of California, Guaymas Basin | collected 2004-07-11 | reverse complement strand
AACTCCCCAGTTCCACCGGATCCAGCAAGGCAAAGGGCTTGGGGCCCTGCTCCAGAGCGTGGAACTCCACTGGCCAGCCGGGAAGCATGTCACTGACATCTGCACCAGGCTCAGCCCAGCGAGGCCAGCCCTCAAACCGGACGGTCCCCGCAACCGGATCCAATCGCAGCAGGCCCCAGCCCGGCATACGATCGTGCAAGCCAGCGGGAGCCTGCCCCTGCCGACGGGGATTCGCCACCGCATGAACGCGCACAAGGTTGCCCCAGCCATCTCGGAAAGAGCCCAGGTAGGGAGGGGCGCCCGGGCTGCGGTCACGGCCAGGGACTTCCGGGAACCACCGCCGGGGAAAGGTGTTGGCCACAGCTGGAACGCAAAAGGCAAAAGCGGCGTCGCGATCCTGCTCCACCCCGTACTGGACAACCGAGGAAAGGTGCTGGTCACCTGCCACATGGAATGCGTAGCCCCTGCGGATCTCCCGCAGAGCCCGGTCCCGAGGAGTGCGGGGCCAACCGTTGGAGTCCCCGTCTGCGGCTCGCAGATCGCCCCTGATGAACTCACCAGGGTCAGCGAAGCGCAGTGATGAAACCACTCCGTCATGCCTGGCGCTGGCGGGCAGGGTGGCCAGGTTGCAGAAAATGGTCTGAGAGAGAACTCCCTTCAGGCCCACCTCTCGAGGCCAATGCGCGCTCCAGCCTTCCAGAAAATCCAGCTGGCGCTGGCCCAGGAGCGTGGCGCCCTTTGGATCGCCCATGGTGAGGGGATCAAAGTCCTCTGCCCTGGCCCAGCCATTGATGATCTCGCCCTCGGGGCAGGCGATTGAAGGACTGGACTTCCATTGACGGTCCGCCAGGATCGCGAAAGAGACGCCACCATGAATCAATGATGTGGTGTAAACCGAAATACCATTGGGCAGAGGCGTCGCATCAGCAGGATCGGGCAAGTGCGCCACCTGGGTACGATGCACCGCGTTGACGAAACGCGGGCCCATGCGGTAACCACCCCGATCCTGAGCCCGCAACTTGCGCCCATCCGGCTCGTCCTCGACCACGCCACCGTTACCCCACACATTGCCGTGATAGACATCATGGTCATCTGGAATCGTGACCGTTGGCAGGCGTCGGGTCAGGCTGGCGAAGGACACGCACCAGCGCAACCACTTGCCCTGATAGTCGAGCAAGGCCTCATGCAACGGCCCGGAAATCGCGGGGCTCAGATCCCCTTCGTAGATCTGGTCTCCAGCAAAAAAGAGCAGGTCGGGTTGGGCAGCGCTGACGGCCGCCACCAGGTCATTGTGAGGAAACCAAAGCCCCGAATCGTTCACGCAGGACAGAGCTCCCAGCACCAAGGGTTGCTTGGGGTCAGGATTGGCAGTTACATACAGGGCATAGGAAGTGGTCACCCCGTCGATGGTCCCCACAACCGCCAGATGTCGGGGACTCGTGGCATCCCAGTTGGGTACGCGGAAGTGGACGGTGAAAGAATCCTGCTCCCAGTTCGCGTTGTCCAGGACACGGTAGCGATCCTTGTCTAGTAGACTCCAGATCTGCCTGTCCCCGGGACCCAGGGGCGGCAACTGAGCAGTTACCTTGAGCAGGTCGCGATCGTAGGTGTACTGCACACAATAGACCGGCCCGAGCGCCCGCTCGGGTCGTTCGACCAGGGCAGACTCAGAAAAAGTCCAAGCACGAAACCCGTGGCCGCGGGATGACCCCTTTGGGCCCCCGTGACTCAAGAGTGCCACAGAACCGTCCACCGCCTCCATGGGCAGAGTGCAGCTCAGGACCAGCCTCTGGCCCTGATTCCCACGGGCTTCCGCGGTCAGGTTCACTGCGCCGCTGGCGTCCAGTTCGCCTTTCACACGCAGCTGGATCTCGCCGGCCAGGCCATGCTCGAATCGATCCGTTGATGAAGCAAGCAGTGGCAGGTCCTTGAGCCTGGTGGCGTTGTTCATGACCCAACCGCCTCCTCTCCCAGCCTGGGGCCGACTGAAGTCGCGCAGCACCAATTGCCCGTCACCCTGAACAAGCACAAGGGTGCCCCCGTCCGCAGCCGGAGTCTGGTGCACACTGGCGCTGCGCAGCACATGCACCCCGTTTCCTCCTGCCCCGATCAGGAAACCAGCCGCTTGCTCATCACGGAACGGGCCCTCATCCAATGGCCAGAGAGTCACGGACACCCAACCCGGGCCCTGCTCTGGTTCCCAGGCACGAGTCAAACGGTGCAAGCTGCGGAAGGGCCAGCGTGCACGGCCTTCCACACACAGCAGGCCCTGTTCCCCTTGACGCCAATCTGCCAGACGATTGGCCCAGTGCTGGGCCCCGGTCCAGACGCGGGTTTCTCCAGCTAGGTCAGGGCTGGATGCGCAAAACATAAAACACAGACTCAGACAAAGAGACAATCCCATGGGCCGAGTCTAGCCCTCGCCTTCCCGTAGGATCACCTTATGCCTCGGCTTTTGATCGCCACCCTGCTCTGGACCCTGCCCTTTGGCTTGATCCCGCGTTACCTGCTCGAGGTCGATCCGGATGTTCTGGCGATCACGCGGCTGGGCCTCGGAGCAGTGGCGCTGACCCTGCTGATCGGAGGGCGAGCCACACGGCCCAGGACATCCTGGCTGCTGGTGGGCGCCATTCAATTTGGCGTCTGCTATGGAGCCTATCTGCGCGCATACCAGTTCCTTCCAGGTCACGCGATTGCTCTCCTGACCTCAACCACACCCCTTTGGGTCCTGATCCTCAACAGGCAGGGGCACCTCTGGCGTGGTCGATCCCTCCTGGCAGTGGTGCTTGCTGTCAGCGGCGCCATATTGCTATCGATCGCCGATCTTGATCCTGACCCAGACTGGTGGATCGGGGTTGCCTGGACCCAACTGGCCAATCTGGCCTTTGCCTATGGTCAACTCCGCTGGCGTGCTGCTGGAAATCACGAGCGACAGCAGCCCATGGCAACCCACGCCTGGATGCTACTGGCAGGAGCCCTCGTACTGACGCCCTTGGCTCTGATGGATTTTCCCGGGAGATTGGATCAGATTGACGGCAAGGGCATAGGGGCTCTCTTGTATCTGGGCATTGGTGCAACCGGCCTGGGCTTCTACCTTTGGAATGAGGGGGCGCGCCAGGTTTCCGTGTCCAGGTTGGCTGTCATGAACAACCTCAAGGCACCCCTGGCGGCACTGGTGGCGGTGTGGGTATTTGGAGAAGAGGCGGCGCCATTGCCCCTTGCCCTCTCGATGTTGTGCCTGCTGGCCGCAATGCACTTCAGCACGACCAGGCACTCGGGAGCATGAATTCAACGGAAGGGCGCACACCAGTTGACCTTCCCCCCGCACACTCAAATGTGCAGCGCTGGATCAGGTTGGGCCGAGGCACAAAGGTTGCGGGTAACGCGTCATCGCCCCGCCGGACAAGCCCCACAAGACAACCCTGGTGGCCAAGGGCCAACTGAGGGAGACTTTTCTGACAGCCGCCCTGACCTGCAAGTGAACTCCATCAGTGCAGCACTTACTCGCTGCGCTTCAATAGGGTGAAACCTCGCGGCGCGAGAGCCGGGTGATACTCCACCAGCCCAGATTCACCCACATCCAAACCGAAAGCCACATCCAGAAACCCCTGGGGAAACTCCTGGGCGGGCCGCCAACGGACGGTTGTCAGATACTCACCAAGTTCGGAATTCAAACCCTTAGAGATCTTCACGTACTCTTCCCGGCCGATCTCCTTCGCAGCGAGCTGCTGACCCGCCTGGCGCAGGCGCTCCTCCAGGCCCTGTTGCATCTCACGCATGGCCGCATCCCCCTCTCGATCGCGCACACCCGGGGCCAGAATTCGGTGCACCGCCCGACGAACATCATCTCGCACCCCGCCAGCATCGGAGTGCAAGGCAGCGAGTTCCATCAGGTCCGCGCCCTCTTTGATCTGCTCTTGGTAGGCACTCATCAAGGCCCGCGCCTCGGAGGCGCTGCGGGGCTTGCCGGAAACGCTGCACTCCACGACCAGGGCCTGCACGATCACTCGGGAAGCCTTATAGCCAGATGCTTCGTCCATGCCCGGTCGCACCAGGGGCATCTCCCCCACGGGTGGCGGTCCCCGCACCACCTTTGCAAAACGGATCACCACGGGCACCCTGGGCTTGGACGTCTCGCGGCCATCCGAACTCACCCCGACCGAAGCCATTGCTTCAAGAGTGGGCACCCCATTGACCACCCGCCCAAAACTCGAGTATTTGCCGTCAAGGTTCCAATGGGCTGGCCCGTCATCGCAGCAGATGAAGAACTGGCAAGATGCGGAGTTAATGTCCGATCCCCCGCGCGCCATGGAAAGCACCCCGTAACGGTGATCCCTCGCTGGCTTGTCCGAGACTTCGGCCTGCAAATTTCCGTAGGGCGACTTGCCTGTACCGTTTGCCAATGGACAGCCACCCTGCACCATGAAGTCGCGCATGATGCGGTGAAAAGTCAGTCCATCGTAAAAGCCCTCGTCCGCCAGGCGCAAGAAGTTGCGGGTGGTGATCGGTGCTTCCTGATGCCAGAGATCGATCACCAACTCGCCCACGTCCTTGTCATTGATGCTGATACCAAGCACAACGTGGTAGTCCTTGAGGGCCTCATCTCCCACGGCTCCGCCGAGTTCAAATCCCAAAGTCTTGCGGGGAACAACCACCTGAGGGGGCAGGGAATCCCCGGCCGCTTCTCCTGGTTCCGCACTCGTTGGATCAGTAGGAGTTTCCTGAGGCTCCAGCCCAGGTGAGTTTTGATCCTGCTCACTACAAGCGCTGAGGGCCAGGCAGACCAGGGCAGGAATCCAAAAGGTCAATTGAAAGGTGCAACGGCTGTCCATGGGAGACATGATGGCGAGGTAGAAGCCGAATTGCGACCATGCAGGTTCTCGATCCCTGCCACCAACCAGGCCGCCCGAATCCCGTACAGAGCCCAGTGAGACCGAAGCCCCATCGACGCGACCTCCTCAAAGGAGCCAGCGCGCTCTCCCTGGCCGCCACCATTGGCAGCGCACAGGGTCGTCCCAACATCCTGCTGATCATGGTGGACCAGCACCGTCACGATCTTGCGGGCTATTCTGGCTCCGGATCCAGCTATGCAACCACACCCCACCTGGATGCCCTGGCTGCGGAGAGCGTCCAGGTCGAGTCCTGCTACGCAAGTGTGCCCCTCTGCGCCCCAGCCCGTCAGTCGTTCGTCACAGGCCAGTACGCATCAACCCACGGGACCTTCCGCAACCGACATGCCCTCGTGGCAGGAGAGCGCACGGTCTTCCATGAAATCACTGCGGGTGGGTACCACACGGGCTGGTTTGGCAAGACCCATTGCAACGTCACCGGCTTTGACCAGGTGGCATCCCAGGACGATCTCTTCAAGGCTTACCAGGCAGAACATCCTGAGGCCAAACACGCAGGAGCCGACCGCATCATCACCGACCGGCCCACGGCGGTGCCCTTCATGGAGCCCTACAACACGCGCTACGAGAACGCGGGCTCCGGCAAGGTCTTCCACATGGAAGAGCATGTCACTCGATCTTCTCTCAAGGCCCTTGCCCAACGTCCAAAGGACAAGCCCTTTCTGATGGTGGCCAGCTATCTATCTCCCCACCCGCCCCTGTTTCCACCAAGTGACTTCCTGGAGCTCTATAGAGACGCGGAGCTGCCCCTGCCCAGGGAACGTGTCATGCGCCAACTTGACCTGCCAAAGGACCTTGCACGACGGCGAAGGACTACGCGCATGTTGCGCGTCAGCGACAAGATGGCTCTCAATGCCACCCGAGCCTACTACTCGAGCCTGGCCTGGACCGATCACTGCGTCGGCGAATTGCTTCGGGGACTCGCTGAGCTGAAAATGAGCGACTCCACCATGGTGATCTACACCAGCGATCACGGGGAGACCCTGGGAGAACACGGCTTGTTCGGCAAGCGCTCATTTTTTGATAGCGCCAGCCGCGTGCACTTGCTGGTGCGCCAACCTGGAGTACTGCCCCAAGGGGTACTGCGACCCAGAGTCGCCAGTCACCTGGACCTAACCGCCAGTCTGGTGGATTGGACCGGCACCAAGAGCAAACAGTCTCTGCCCGGAAGACCCCTGCAGGCCCTGCTGGCCGGAGATCCCGATCTGGATTGGCAAGACGAAGCGCGCATGGAACTGACCCGTTCCGTAGGCCTTCCCGAAGACAGTGAGCTTAAACTGCAGCCCGGAGATTCGCCCCCGGCGGCGGGCTACTGGTGTATGCGTCGAGGAGACTGGAAGTACAGCGACTTCGGCGAGGGCCAACGCTTCTTGTATGACCTCAAGACTGACCCCGGGGAACGCATCAACCGCATTCAAGACAGCAGCAGCGGCGACGTGGCCGATGAGATGGCGGCGGCCCTGCACCAGGCCAGTCCCGAGAACTGGGCCCTTCATCGCACCGAGTCCGGTCAAGAGGGCGCGCCCAAGTAGTCCCGGCCCAGTGTTCCTCCAGATCCTAATGGTGAGGCGGCGGGGCCTCGTCCAAGACTGCGGGCAACTCCCCTTCCCTGCCCTGACGAAGGCTGGAGACCAGGGTCTCCATGCGCGCCAGCAGTTGGACTAGTTGTTCGCCCTGGGCAGCGGTCTCGCGCGAGACCAATTCCAGATTTTCCTCCAGAAACGTCAGGCGACATTCAAGCTCCACAATTCGTGCGTTGGGAGTATCTGATTGCCCAGCTCGACTGCTCATCGGCAAGAAAGAAGGGTTGGGTTTTGGATGCAGACTCCTTGCACGCCGTTCCAGGCCAAGTGCGCTGAGCGATTGCCTGCAGGGCAGGCACGATCCTCAACCTCCTCCTGCAAGAGTGCATGGGTGGTAGGGATCGCCTCCCCGGGCCAAAAGCTATTCGAGATCAATTGCATGGGCTTACTGCACAGGGATGATGCCCCTTTGGTCAAGTCAACGCCCGCTGGAGTCAACCCCTGTGGTCCATTCGAAGCCGACCAGCCAATCAAAGTGGGGTCCATCCGCCAGCACAAGCTCCAAGATGAAGCGGCGCACCCGAGTCTGGTCGCCCTGCTCCAGCAAGCGCACCCAGGAATCCACACGCCAGCCCCCCTGGTCCAGCTGGACAAGGCTGTGCTGGCCGCCCGCCTCGAATCCCGACTCCACCCAAGTACCAACCCGCTCACGCAACATGCGGCGTGCGGCGCCTTCTACCCGTTGAGTCATCAAAGGTGCCGGCAGCCCCTCGCGCTTTGCTGCCGTTGCAGCCGCTGTTTCCCGGGCAAGGTCGCCTCCGCGATCCCGCAGAAACGCCAGGTGATGAGTGCAGGTATGCAACCCGCGATGACGGTGCAGGCCCACAACTGCCAGGCGCTCATCGTCCCAGGGACCCTGACAGGGGCCCAGCAGTTCCCGTAGCGCACCCTCTGGTTGTGTCACACCCCACCAGGCGCAAGCTGGCCCGCTGGCTCGCAACGCTTGGGGAGGTTCAGGATCCAGGACAAAGTCAGGTCGACGGCCAAGTGGGCCCTGGACCGAGCGGCTCGTCCCAGAACCCGTGGAGGATCGTTGGGCGGGGACCCTTTGGTCTCCTCGCTCTGATGTCACGCCACCTGCGCCTTCGGGTTGATCTTGCCCCAGGCCTCCTGGCGCCAAGGGATCCTCTCCTTGGGAACCGAAAGGGGCCGCCAGTACATCGTCGGAGGACTGGGAGCGCGACCACATCCAGGCGCTGACCATCACCCCGGTTCCCAGCACCAGCAAGAACTGCAAGACAACTTGCCGCCGGGCGTTGCGAGTCTCGAAGCGACGCACATCCCGCCCGAGTTGGACCGCTTGAGCCTGAACGCTTGTGGCTTGCCCCAGCAGTGGCTCACCTGAATAAGAAGCCTCTACAGGGCTCGCCTCAGCAGGAGATTTCTGGGTCCTGGACTGCGGCCTTTGGATTTCTTTTTCCGAAGAAAGCGCGGACCCGTCGCCGAAGAGATCCGCCAGACGGTCCGAAGTCTCATCGGGTGCCGGAGCGTGACGACCCATGGGCTCTACCGACGGGAAGGCCCGCCCCATGGTCTGCTGTACAGGGCTCGGGTCCTGGTCTGGGGCCGCAGAAATCTCCTTGGGGACAGGGATGGGGTGCACCTCTGGATCCTCCCCACTTGGGGCGAGTCCCCCTGCAGGCTCCTGCTCTGGAACCTGCTCGATCCCCTCCTGAATCCGCACCCTGGGTTTTTCCTCCAGGTCTCGCGAACTCCCTGGAAGAGCCCCTTCGGGTTCCCGCTCGGGAGCCAGGTTCGGCGCAGGGGGCAGAGATCCGGGGGGCTGGTCCCCTTCACTGGTGCCAATCCAGTCGATGCCTCGACGGGCAGGATCCAGGGCCGGTCCAGCCTGCAGGGTCGCCTGGGGAAAAGCGTCTCGCATGGCGGCGGGCTCAACCAGACGAATCGGTTGGCCCAGGTGCAGCGCCGGCAGGGTCCGCAAGCGACCATCCTGAATGGCCGCGCGTAGATGCAAGAGAGGTGTACGGGTGCGACGAGCCGCATCGCCCAAAGAAAGCAAACGACCAGGATCAGGGTGGGCCGTGCGGCAGACAATGCCCCCTGGGCTGTCAGGACTCACAGGGTCCAAGTGAAACCTCCCGCAAAAATCCATCCCCGCGGACTGAATTCCGTGTGGGTTGGGACTTGCAACACATCGCTGATCACGAGAATAGAGTCCGACTCGGCGGGCGCGAAGGCCTCTTCGTAGATCGCCCCCAACTCAAAGCGCAGGCCAGAACCAAGGGATCGTGAGGCACCAAATCCCAGGCCCCACTTCCAATAGGACGAGGCGTCCACCAGGAGGGGGATGTCAGCAGTTCCAGGGCCAAAGGTAGTGTGGATTCGCGTGCGAGGCACCAGCCCCAGACGCATTTCCAAGAAGGGCACCCAGCCAGCAAGGGAGGCCTGCTCGCCAAGGGGCTCGAAAAGCAAAGCACCCATGGCCTCTACTTGAGTCATGGATGCAAAAGACAAGCCCTCGATATCCGACGCACGCAAGCGTCGAACGATCCAACCCACGCGGACATCCACGTTCTGACCCCAATCGAACTCAACCCCGGCCCCCATTCCCCAACGACCATCGATACTCGATTCGAACCCAAAAGACCCAACGTCCGCAATTTCCAGACGGCTGTCCGCGTGCATGCTCTCGCCCAGGTCAAAGAGCATGTAGGGGCGCAGGGACGAGTTTCGCACCCCCGTCACAGGCCCAGAGGGGGCGGCGCAGGATGCCAACAAGGAGGCTGCAATTGGAAGGTTGAGGAGGGAAGAGGCTCTCATAAGGAGAACAAGCGTTGCTCTCTTGTACCCCAGAAGGCCCCTCCATGCGAGTGTTTGCTGGCCACCCTACCCAGAACAGTCACAGAGGCGTAGGATTTGAGGTGTCCCCAACAGACCCCCTACCGTCCCAATTCTCCAAAGGATCCCAACATGCGTCTCCTCCTCCCCCTTCTTCTGCTCTCGGGCCCGGCCCTGGCTCAAAGCCCCATCTCCCTGACCATTTCGTCAAGCCAGAGCCAATGGAATTGGACTGGCACCTCCAGCATTGGCGCGATTGTGGGCAACCCGTCAACCAATTTTACACTCAACGGCAACATGGTCATGACTCTGGGAGCGGGCGTACTGCCCATCTCAACCGGACAATTCGACTCCGGGGGGGTTGCTAATGTATTCCCCGATCTGCACGGCATGATTCCGAATCCCCTGCCCTTCCTGCCGCCTCTGGCCACCATCGATGTGGTAGGTCTGACGCTTGAGTTTACCTCCGCCCCGTTCATCGTGAACGCCAATGGCACTTTCAGTACCAACAACGTCACCACCGCACTCTCAGGCACGGTGACCGTCTCTCCCCTGACCGGCGGGGTCAGCGTAATTGACTTGACCGGACTCTCGGGAGATCCCCAGGCCCTGAATGGGCAAATCACCCAAGCTGGCAATACGGTGACCTTGAACGCCCCTTCAACGGGAACCTTCTCCTTCATCGACCCGGGCACGGGCATCAGCGCAGACTTCACCATCAGTGGTACGCTGTACGGCAGTTGGACCAATCCAGCGCCAAGCACCTACTGCGCCGCAGCCACCAACTCCACAGGTATGGCGGGCACCATACTGATGACTGGCTCAACCCGCCTACAGGACCAGAACCTGGTCCTGATGGCAACCCAATTGCCAGTGGGGCAGTTCGCGTTCTTCATCGTTGCGCCAAACCAGGGTTTCGTGGCCAATCCAGGTGGATCCCAGGGCAATATCTGCCTCAGCGGCGGTTTGGGCCGCTACAACTCCCAGGTGGGCCAAGTGGACGCCTTCGGTACCTTCGCCCGTAACCTGAGCATAACCAGCATCCCGGTCAACCCGCCGGTCAGCGCCCAGATCGGCGAGACCTGGTATTTCCAGGCCTGGTACCGGGACCAGAACCCGGGCACCGTGAGCAACTTTACCGAGGGTCTGGCGGTGACCTTCGCTCCCTGATCGGAGCACAAGAGCCCGCGGCCAACGGGCCCCATTCATGACGCCCAGCGTTCTCCCCGGAGAAGGTTGGGCGCCTGCTCTTGACAGCACCACGGAACCGGATCAGTTGTGCTGAATCCCGGCTCTCCTGGGAGCCATGGCCGTATGAAAGCGAGCCTCAAGAGCCAGACGCCAGTCCAGCCCCTCTCGACTAGCGAAACGGGGGCGGGAATCCGTGGCCCGTTCCAGTGGGGCCTGAACTCCCATCGTCCGCATGCATTCAAGGCACCCTTGTGTCCATCGCCCCCAAGGCTTCGATTCCAGAAAGACCCGCCGAATCCGGCCTTTGTCGTCTCGCAGAGCCCACCCTCTCGGGCATCCTCTTGCCCCATGCCGAGAGCAGACGATTATTTTCAGAGCTACACAGACCCAGGCGTACACCGTTTGATGATCCAGGACACGGTGCGCACGGAAGCCTACCGGGACGCACTCAACGAGTTGATCCAACCGGGAATGGTGGTGGTGGACGTGGGTTCGGGATCGGGCATCCTCTCCCTCTTCGCCGCCCGAGCCGGTGCCCGTCGAGTACACGCGGTGGAGGCCTCCAGCATGGCTCCGGTGATCGAGGCCCTGGCCAAGGCCAATGACTATGAGAACATCATCAAAGTCCACCACTGCCGGGCCGAGGACCTGCAACTCGATGGCAAAGTAGATCTGATCGTCTCCGAGTGGATGGGCTATTTTGGCCTCGCCGAACGCATGTTTGAGTCCGTGCTCGATGTTCGCGACCGCTTTCTGGCAGAGGACGGGCGCATGGTGCCCGATCGCTTCCGCCTCAAACTGTTCCCCATCCAGGACGAGGGGCTGCACCAGGTACATGGTCCCGGATCCTGGGATGATCCGATCTACGGCTTCGACTTCGGGCCCATGAGTGACTACGAATATGCGGAACTCAGCACTACCGCCCCCACGATCCTGCCCAGCGGAGCCCTGGGACCCCATGTGTCCCTGATCGACCTCGATCTGGAATTCTGCAGCGCAGAGGACTTTTTCTTTGACCAGAAGGTCGAGTTGCCCATCGAGTGCAACGGAGTGGTGCAAGGAATCGGAGGCTACTTCGAGGTGGACCTGGCCCCGGAGACCTCCCTGACCTGCGCTCCCGAAGCCCCCGCCACCCACTGGCGTCAATCCTGGTTCCCGGTGCGTCCCTTCAAGGTTTGCTGCGGCGACAAGCTTGAGCTGACCATGCAAGCGGTGCCGCGCTTTGAGGGAGACATCCGGCTGCCCGACTACTTGATGGATGGTGCTCTGATGCGAGCGGGTAAGCTAGAACACAGTTTCTTCCATCGACATCTTGGCAGTTACGAATAGACGCTCCTCTCAAACGAAGAGGACCAAGCCCCAACCAAGAGGAGACCATGAGCAGCACCGAAACCGGCCCCGGGACCCCGCCCTCCGATGAAGCACCCGCCAAGTCAAAGCGGCCCAAGGAGTCGGTCTGGGAGGTCTACTGGCCCAAGAACATTGACGGACATCGGGAGGCCCTGACCGTGGCTTCATTTCCACCGATTGTCTACTTCTGGCCCACCATGGTGATGTTGCTGACGGGTGGCCTGCTACAGAGCCTGGGTTTGGTTTCGGAGGTCACAATCGGCTGGCTGGTGAGCGCCGCCCTGACCTTCAACCTCTTGGTGACCGTGGTGGACCTGGACCAGAAAAAGTTCGTCATCAGTCTGTTGGTGCTGGCGCTGGTGTGCATCGGGCTATGGGTAGCCCATGACAAACAGTGGGCAATCCTTGGGGCCTTCACCGTCTGGCTCGGAGGCCTTGAACCCACCTACAACACGGACACCCTCTTCCTCCTGCTGGCCGCAATCTCTTCGCTCTTCGTAATTGGCATGATGCGCCCACGGCTCAACTACTGGCGCTTTGAGCCCAACGAGTTCACGCATTATGTGCAACCATTTGGGAGAGAGCAGAGCATTCCCCGGGCGGGCAGTACCGTGACCCGCGAGGTACCGGACATGCTTGAGTTGATCCTGCTCCTTGGCGGTGGTTCCCTGGTTGTGCGCAGGGAAGGCCAAGTCGTTGCGCGCATCGAGCATGTGCCCTTCTTGGGGCGCCGCATGCCAGCCCTTGAAGCCATGCTCGGCGTGACGCGCGTGCAGCACGTGGACTGACTCCCCTTCCCCGGACCCAACCCCAAACCCCATGCTTGACCCCGACCTGGCCCGGAGCGAAGACCTCGCTGCCCTGATCAACGCCTCCCCCAGCCCCCGGCTGGCCTGCAAGGAAGTGGCAAGACGGTTGAGCCAGGAGGGCTTTCAAGAACTGGAGGACCGCGACTCATGGGCCGATGTTGAGGGTGGCTGGTTTGTGCGCCGGGCCGGATCCCTGCACGCTGGCTACGAGCCGCCGAACTTGGACAAGGCCAGTGGTTTTCGCCTTCTTGGGGCCCACACGGACAGCCCCAACCTGCGGCTCAAGCCCAAGCCCGACAGTGGTCGGGCTGGCTACCGTCAGTTGGGCGTTGAGATCTACGGAGGGGCCCTGCTGAACTCCTGGCTCGACCGGGACCTGGGGCTTTCGGGCACGGTCTGGGTCGACGGGGACAGTCAGCCCACAGCCCTGGACTTTCACTTCGACGAACCCCTCCTGCGTGTGCCCCAGCTGGCAATCCATCTTCATCCAGAATTGCGCAAGGAGGGCTTGAAGCTCAACCCCCAGCAGCATCTCTCCCCAGTCTTTGGCCTGGGCGCCCAACGCGAGGGAACCTTCAAGGAGTGGCTCTGTGATCGTTTGGAGCTAGACCCAGAGGACACGCTCTCCTTCGAGATCATGACCCACGACCTGACTCCCGCTTGCCTGACGGGACCCAACAAAGAGTTCCTCAGCGCCCCCCGGCTGGACAACCTGCTCTCCACCTGGGCCGCCACCATGAGCCTGCTTGAGTGCGCCCAAAAGGGCGCTGAACGGGCCACCGTGATCACCCTATTCGACCACGAGGAAGTAGGGTCGGGCTCACGCAGCGGAGCCCAGGGCCCCCATCTGCGCCAGATTCTTGAACGATTGATTCTGCAACGGGGCGGGCAACGTGAGGACTACCTACGCGCTTTGGCGGACTCGGTCTGCGTCTCCGCCGACATGGCCCACGCAGTGCACCCCAACTATGCTGACAAGCACGACCCGCACCATCAGGTGGCGCTCAACGGAGGCCCCGTGATCAAGGTCAATCAGAACCTGCGCTACGCCTCAGAAGGCGAGACCCAAGCGCTCTTCGAACTGGCTTGCCGCAAGGCCGAGGTGCCCTTCCAAAAGTGGTCCATGCGATCCGACATGGCCTGTGGCTCGACCATTGGGCCTCTGACCGCCATGAACCTGGGAATTGGCGTTGTAGATGTGGGCTGCCCCCAACTGGCCATGCACAGCGCCCGGGAGTTCGGGGGCTCAGCCGACCCGGGCTGGATGGTGGCCGCCATGAGCGCCTTCTGCGGTGCCGGCCAGGGGTGAGCGGATTTCAGTTTCCACGCCGGGCCCTAAATCCCTGACCCACGAACCAGTCCAGCACCGGATCGGCGCGATCTCCCTGAATCACCACCTCCTGCCCCTCCACCCGCGCGCCCCTGCCGAGAGCCTTGCTGGCCGCTTTGGCGATGGACTTGCACTGGTCCTTGGGGAGGCCCTGCACGAGCACCACGCCCTTGCCCCCGCGACCCTTGCGCTCCCGTCGGATGATGAGTTCCGGTTGGGCCGCGGGAGTCTTGGATGGAGGCTTGGCAGGTTGTTCGAAAGAAGCAGCCTGGCCCCCCAATTCTGATTTCCCCTTGCCCCCCGCGAGTTGGGCGAAGGGGTTGTGCCCCAAGCCCTCAGCCGGCCCGTCCAGTTCACGTCTGCCCCGGTCCTTGGATGTTCTGCCCATGGGCCCAATCTAGCTCATTGAGGCTGTTCCAGGTGAAATCCGCACTCGCGCAGTCCCGGCTCAAGGCCCTTGAGCACCAGCACATTCAACCACCCGCCGGGCACTTCCATGGAGACCGCCACATAATCTCGGGCCAGGAGTTGTGCCTCCTCGGCACTGCGGGGAAAACCGATGTAAGCGGCGCTCGCCTGGGTCAAGCTGCGACGTACATCAAGTCCGGCCCAGGGCTGCGGACGAAGGCGTTGGTGGTCCAGGTAAAGAATCTCGACACCGTCGAGGGCCAACAATCCAAAGGCATCCCGGCCATGGCGCACGCGGCCGGGGGCAGGAGACCGTGCGATCTTGCGATCGGTCAGACCCGATGCATCGCGCAGAGGTATACCTGGCTCAAACCAACGCAGGCTCTGCATGTCACGCACCCCAACCGTTGCACCCCCGAGGGCAAAGGAGGCACAAGCGAGACCCCGGCCGGCGGCTTGTTCCGGATCGAAGTCACGGGTCCTGAGGGGCTCAGGACGCGAGACTTCGAACAACTGATGCGCCACTCCTCCAGCGGCAACCAGGGCGGGCAGGAGAACCAAGGCCAGTGCCACAAGGGCGCCGCGCCTCTGACTGCGATTGCCCTCCCTGAGCATGAGCCCCACACACCCCAACCCCAGCAAGCTGACAGGCAGCATCAGTCGGGCCCCCACATAACCGTCCCCGCCCTCAAGCAGGACAAGGGCCAGAGCTGCTCCACCCAGCAGCGAAAGTTTCCGCGCAGGGGTCAGCCCTGCTTCCCCTGGCCACCAAGCCAAACAGAGCCCCAGCAAAATTCCGGCACCCCCCGGAGTGACCAAGAACGCGCGCAGGTAGGCGATTCCATCACGGATTTCCTGCAACCGAGAGTCCGAGCTCTTAGCGAAGAAGGTATCCGGCAGAATGTGCCCGGCCGCCCAGTACCGCCAGCCAAGACCCAGGGACACCGCCAGCACAACCCAGGGAAGCAGCCTGGGCCTGATTGCACCCAGCAGCAGAGCCAGCAGGGCCGCTTCGGGACGGCACCAGGCCAGGGCTACCAGGGCCATCCCAAGCCTGGGGGTCCGCCAGTTCTGGAGCCAGCCCAGGGCCACAAGCCCCATGCAGAGGCCCCAGAGGGCGCTTTCCAGCAGATAGGTGCTGCCCTCGGAGAACCCTGGGGCACAGACAAAACCAAGCCCCAGGAGTCCAGCCTTCCAGGGCATGAGCGGATCGGGGCCGCTGCCTCTCTGCCCCTCCTCGGTCAAGGCCCGGGCGAGCCTCACAAATACCCAGCAGGCCAACAGATAGATGCCAGTATTGCCCCACCAGACCATGAGGATCGGATCGCCGAGGGTCTGGAGAAGGGCCTTGAGCAGCAGGTCGAGGCTGCTGGTCGCCCCCCAAGCAGGGAGCCCGCCGGCCTCAATGGCGCCCCAGGAGCCCTCCAACAAGCTACGCCCCTGACTCAGGACCACAAACAGGTCATCCAGGCTGCCTGCCCGCTGGGCGCCTAGCAGAAGCAGGCCCAAGACAAGGGCAGTGAGAGCGAATAGCAGGCGGAGAAAGGACATTTCAGGGGGGCAGCATGCACGATCCGAGGGCCCAATTCTGCCCCCCGGGCCCATGAATGCAGCCCGCAACTGAACTGAGGGAATCCGGGGGCACCCCCTCGGGCCCATCGGCCCCCCTCCAAGGTCCCCCTTGCGGGCCACGCTCCATCCCCCTTGGGGCCGTGCGGTATCGCACGATGGGCCCGATAAGTGTCGCCAACCAGTGCTCGAAATCGTTGCCTGATGGCCTCTGGGGCCCTATGGTATGTGCCCCATTGCCGCTGCGTGTTGGAACAGGTTTTGCCTGTGCCAGGCGCAGGTTCGGGCATTCCTGACCCGACACGCCAGAATCCGACAGTCCAGCCTCCACCCTTCGGCACCTCATTCAATACCCCGGCCCAAGCCGTCGGGTGTCTCCCTAGCAGCTTCATTCTCTGCACACTCTCCCGCCTGATCGAGCGGGCACTTTCTGATGACCCGTCAAGCCACGAGTACCACGCAATCAACCATGGCCAACAGCTCCTCCACCAAGCACCTGCCCAGGACTCACGCGAGTTCGGGCCTGACGCTGCTCTCCAAGTTTGCCCTGGGCGGCTCCTTGCTGGCTCTGACTGTTGCCTGCAACGACACTAAGACACCCACGATCATCACCAGCAATCCGGGAGAGGTGATTGTCAATCCCCTCAACGGTCGACGGGTGATCGTTGATGAATCCTACGGCGGCCAGACCCCCGACCTGCGACTGGAACGCATCTCCTGGGGCCGACTGGTGAATGTGTTTGCCCTCGGGGCCCAGCCGGGCGACCCGAAGATCCTGACCAATGTGGATCTGGTGATCGCCCCCAGTGTGCAAACCAATGCAGGCTTCTATGAACTCGACTCCACCACTCTCACAGGTCGGGACGAGTTGACCATCTTGCGCACTCTGGATGGCGGCTCCCAGGAGGAGTCCTTCAACACCCTGCTTCGTCAGCTTTCTGATGGCCTTGAACCCGTAGCCGATGTGGGTTTCATCACCAGTGGGTTCTTTACCGCCATCCCGCGCAACGCAGCCCTGCAAATCACCTTCAACGACCTGCTTGACCCCAGCACGGTCAATGAGCGCAGCCTGCGCATTTTGGTGGGCGCACCATCTACGGTGCCCTTTGAGTCCCGCATCATCGTGGACCCCAACCACGGGGATGTGCTCGACACCAATCACGACGGAGTCCTGGCCTTTCACCCCACTCGGGTCGTGCTCGACCTGACCATCAGCGAGGTCGAATCATTCTCCACCGACCCGCCCCTGGCGCCCAACGCCATAGGCTTGCCCGCCAGCATCACCGCCAACGTGGCCAACCTCCAACTGCGCATCCCCACGGTGATCAATCCGGTCCTGGGCCAGGATGTACTGGTCTCCAACCTGACCGCACACCACATCGAAGCCCTGGGTGCTGGCACGGTGGACTACTCCGATCCCCTGCAGCCCATCATGCGCAACGCGCGCTCTGGGGGCAGCGAGGGCTTGACCGGAGATGCCTACAACGGATTCCTGATTGACAATGTCCCGCCGAGCATTGTGGGCATCTTTGACGGTGCCATCCTGCAGGTCCCCCAGCAGCAGGCGCAGCAAACCCAGTTCTTTATCCCGGTGATACGCTTTGACTCCCAAAACTGCGCCCAGCAACTCTTTGAGGGAGACCTGCTGGTGCAGGGTGCGGTGGTGGCTCAAGTGCTCCTGCCCTCAAGCGCGCCCCTGGGGCCGGACATCGGTTCGGTGCAGGTGGAACTGCTCCAGTGGCCTCCGGCCTGGGGGGACAACCCCTCCGAATGGACTTCCATAGCAGTGCAACCGGTCAAGATCCACTCAGCATGGGATGCGGACCTGGATACGGGCAATGAAGCTTGCTTCATCACCCTGCGGCCCGAGGCTCTGGGCGCACCGGAAAACCCCACCAGCCAAGCCCACGTTTCCACAAAGGTTTCTGTGCGCTTCAGCGAGCCCATGGCCAGCGACACGATGGAGGCCTTCGAATCCCTGCGGCTGACCCGCAAGTCCTTGAGTGCACCCGATTTCGGCTCCCACGATTGGGTGGTCTCTGCGATCCTGGCGAATACCAGCCTGGACAGCTTCGAACTCACACCGGACCTGCCCCTTGCTCATGCCGCCGGTTCGGCCGAGGTCTATACCTTTTCCATGAATCCCGATGACAACGGAGCCACGGATCTGGCAGGCAACCCGCTCAGTACAACTCTGCCCGAGGTTCCCATCACGCTCTGGACAGGAGGCGAAGCGGTGGTCAATGGGGGGCGCGCAAGCCGCTACACCTCCCATGACGAGGACCTGCAGATCGCCGATCCGATCACAGCCGCCTTCCCCTACGCAGAATGGGGCGGTGAAATCGTCTTCCAATCCAACCTGGGAATCATCCGTCCCAGACCTGTCTCGCGTTTCATGGGCGTGGTGGCTCGCGAACCAGCGGAGACGGCCAACGGCAAGCCGGCCTACAGTGGTTTCACAACCGTAGGGGCAATGCCCGTCAACCCTGCCCGTGTCATCGACCCACTCTCGCGCTTCGGCTCCAAGACCCAGTTCATCTGGCGCTTCATGGACGTGGGCTTCAACATGATTGAACGCGGACCGGGGCTCGATGTGGATGACCCGACCGACGATCTCTACATACCCGACCCCAGCACCTACAACTTGGATGTGGAAGGGCTCTGGTGGGCCCCGAAAGCAGGCACGCCGGTGATCGACATTTTCCATGTGATCGAGATGCGCATGTCCCACGGGTTCTTCCAGCCCGACGAATGGGTGGTAGGCCCCCCCTACGTCGTGCCCTTTGCGGACTCAGGTCTGGTACCCACCTTCACCAACAACCTGCTGAGTTTTTCGGAAGATCCCCAGCGCATCGTCCACACCCGAGATCTGGGCTACACCATTTCCCCGGGCGAATTGATCCTGGTAGGCACCAATACGAACCTGATGCCCTGGCCAATGAACAGAACGATCCCCCCCAGCGAGCATCGCTACTACACCTGGCGGGACACTGGCCTGCGAACCCGCGGTGGCCCCGGCAACGGCGGAGTCGACATGCAGCGCTGGTACGAGACCAACCCGGAAATCACCCAGCCCATTCAGCCTCCCCCGGGAATCGACGTCTGCGACGACCCCATGAATCCTCCTGTGTTGCACCCCTTCTACAGCACCGAACAGATCCAAAGCATCGCCCTGCCCCTCCTGGTTGAAGTGCGCTGCTTCAGTGACCTGGCCGCCTCCGGGGTCAACGACTTTGACACAAACGTTGCCCCCCCGCCGGTCTACACCGGTCTGCAACCCTACTTCCGGGCCTTTTCCACCGGAGGATTCCCGGCAGGCAGTGATGATGCCTTCATCGTCAACCCTGACCTGCAGGACTTCGCCAATGGCGGCTTCGATTCCACCTCGGTGCCCCCGGGCGACCCGACCCCGGGCTTGGACAACTACGTCTACATCGGAGCCCTCGACTTTGTGGTTCGCATCAGCCGCAGCCACTCGATCTGGTGGGAGGTGCTCGATGCCAATGGTGAGAACTTCCCCAACGGCCTGATCAACAACCCGAACTTCAATCCGCCGGTCCTTGAGCCCCGCTCGGAGTTGCTGCCAGTCGGTACCAGCATCGACGTCTCCTTCCGAGGCGCCAGCGGAGTAACCACCAGCCCCGGCCCGCCGCCGATCGAAACCGACCCCGCGTTCCAGGTGCGGGAGGCAGCGACCATGCTCGACCGATATGGAGACCACTATGTGGACACCTCTTCAGTCTGTGACAACTCCATCGATCACGACGCCTTCAGCGCATTGACCGGTGTTCTGCAAGTCAACACCCCGATCACCTTCACCAGCAACGACAGCTGGCAAGATGATGTCTCCCAGATCAACGGGTCCTTCTACTATCAGGTGCGCCTGACCTTCACTTCAAATGCTACTAGCGGGATCTCGCCCTTCCTGAGCGCATTTGGATTGACCTGGCAGCAGTGAGTTCAGAGCGGGATCTTGGAGCTCCCCAAAAGGGATCGGCCTTTAGAGATCTCCGATCTGATCGGAAATGCCCTGTTCAGGGTCTTCCCAGACCTCAAGGTCGGTGAGCTGGTGTCGCTCAACACCCAGTAGCAACCAGAGCCCCCCCAAGATGCAGCTCCCCACCAGAGCCAGGGGAAGCCACCAGGGCAGCAGGCCCCCGGCCAGATGCTCACGCACCTGAGCCAGGGAGGTTGCGGGCAAGGGCTTCAGTTGCACATGCATGACCCAACTGAGCAGCAGGACCGTATAGATCGGCCAGTAATTACGAGCAAAGCGTGCCCTCACCGCCTGAAGTTTGGTGATGCGAAAGCGTGGACTGAATAGATCATCGGCAACCAGATCGCCCCAGCGTTCCATGGGGCTCGACAGGTCCCGCCGCAGGATCGGTGCGTAGAAGTTCTCCTCCAACAGACGTACCCGGCTTCGCCAGACATCAGCGAAGCGGAATCGACGTGCTTCAAAGAACAGAAAGACCGTCACGATCGGAATGCCCATGAGGACAATCCAGTGACTATGGGCACCTTCCCCAAATGAAAAGGTCAAGAGACCTGCACTTGTCAAGACCGCCCAATTGGTCGTGTTGTCCAAGCGCAGGCGCCAGGCGTTCGCACGGTAGAGTTCACCCCTGTAGAGGTGCACCAGGGCTGAGATGTACTCAGCGCGGGTCAAGGGTGAACTCTCGTAGTCCACCCGATCACGCGCACTGGGGCCATCCTGTTCAAATGCGGGGAAGGGCATCGGGGGAGTCTAACTCCTGAACAGCACTGCTTCCACGCCGATCACAGATCCCTGCCGCCGGAATCAGGGTCGCTTGCGATCGGACCGCGTCGATGCTCCCATAGTAGACCCCTCAAGATTCAGCGCCCTGAAGTGAACAACTGCCGGGGGCCACGATGCGTCAATCGTGGCCCCCGGCGAGGGAGAACTCCAGCAAGAGGTCCAGCCTCCCCCAAGGGAGAGAGAGCCAGACAGTGAGCAGCCTAGAGGCCTTCAGCTCGAAGCACCATGAGGGAGCCTTCGTGAGCGCCACTCAGGCGTCCGGCGCGCAGTTCCTCACGGGCCAGATCCTCGTAGTTCACATGGTTCTCGTCCTGAGTGAGCACATCGAGGCGCGCTTCCTGACGGGTGCGGATCTTGGTGATGTGACTGGAGATCTGGTCCAAACTGACCGCATCCCAAGACCGGATCTTCTCGATCGTCCGGTTGCGTTTCTCCATCAAGGTGATCATGCGGTCATTGCGCGCAATTGAATCCACCTGACGCTCAAGCTGGCTGAGCTGAACCTGGAACTGAGCACGCTCAGACTCCAACTGCTGAACCATGCCGTCCAGCCGCTGCTCCTGTCCCCTGAGGACGTCAAGGTCCTGGACGGCCTCTACGGCCCGCCCCTGATTGGCAAGAATGATCTGCTCCAAGCTACGCTCGCGAGAATCCTGACGCTTGATTTGCGCTCGTAGGGTACCGCCGCTCAGGCTGGTGAGTTGGGCACCTGAGGCTTGTGACCGCAATTGAGCCAGGTCCTCGCCCGCAAGTACGACGACCCGATCAGAGACGGCCAATTCCTCTTCGAGGTTGGATATGTCCCCGCGCAAGTCTGCAAGGTCCACGCGGACCTCGGCGATGCGCTCGGGATACTCCCTCTCGATGGTCACCAGCTGACGCCGAAGGGCACCCGGATCGTCCAGATTGGTGTCAATGACCTGGCTTACCCGGTCCTTGAATTGATATGCCATTGCCGTTGCGCGGCCCGGGCCTGCGAGCAGGTAGGTACCTCCGGCGATGGCGGTCACGGCCAGAAGCGAAAAAACGGCTGTCTTGGTGATTCCTTTGATGATGCGGAACATGGTGGTCTGGTTCTCCAGGGCTAGTTGACTTGGCGGACAAAAATGGGGCCGCTCTGATGGTGCCACCCGGTCTGGCAAGGGCCTGGGGGCCCCAGCTGGGTTGGCTCTCCCTCTTTCTGGGGAAACCCGACTGGGTCTTGCAGCCGTTCCCCGGATTCCCATGCTCGGGAAGCAGCCCTAGCCCTGGGTCCGTATGCTGGAACCATGCACGATCTCACCACACGGTTTGTCGGACGTCTGCGGGCCAGGGACCCGCAGGCCTGGTTCGAACTCTGGGAGACGTTCGGACCGATACTGAGGGCCCAGCTGGCACGCTGGGGCCGCGGGCGCATTGGACCCGAAACCGTGGCTGACCTATCCCAGGAGACCCTGACGGCACTTTCCACCGCGATCGATCGCCACGACCCCTCCAAGGGGGCGCGCTTCAGCACCTGGCTGCTGGCGATCGCGAAGTACACCCTCAGCGACGAAATGGACAAGCGCTATGCCCAGAAGCGCGGTGGCGGGATCAAACCCCTGTCCCTCAGCCCCCAGGACGATGATGGACCCCGTCTTGACGTGGAAGGCGGCGAGCGCCCTGATCAAGAGTACGAGGCACAGGTCTTTGAAGCCAAGGTGGACGCCGCCCTGCGGCAGGTGGAGCGCAGTGCAGGGTTTGAGGACTTCGAGGCCTTTCGGCAGCGGGTCCTGGAAGGCAAGGGGGGCCGCTCCGTGGCTGCTGCCCTGGGCACCAGCGAAGCCACCATCAGCCGCCGAGCAGGACGGGTACGCGATGCTCTGAGGGGGGCACTCAGCGATGTTTTCAGCAAATACAGCTTCACTGAGGAAGATTGGGACGAATTACCCCGCAATGGATTGGAGCTGAATCCTAAGAAGGGGCAGGACGCTTCCTTTGACGAAGCCCTGGCCGAGGTCTGGCTGCGGGCAAGCCGGCGCCGCCAGCAGAAGGGAAGGTCCTGAAGACCTAAGCAAAAATACATCCAATGAATGTGATCGGCGGCGGAATCCTGCTCCTCTTCTTCATGGCCGTGATGGCCGTGATCTTGCCCGCGATCCTGATTTGGATCGCCGTACGATTGGTAGGGCTGGTGTTTCGCATTTTTGGGATAGGCAATCGCACGCTCCGCCACGGAGGCGGGAATCTGATGCGCTTCGCCAAGGGCATGCTCAACGATGCCTTGAGTTTGGTCAGCGGGTTGGTGGCCGCCATCCTGGCCCTGGTCCTGGGACTGACCAACATCCTTCTCCTGCGCGGCCGAGCTGTGCGCCACTATTTCGCCGCGGTGGAGGACGAATTGGTGGCGGTCATGCAATGCGCCTACCGTCTGATCCTTGGACACCCCCTGCGTCTGCTCGGCATGGGGCCGGCTCTCACGAACCTGGAAGAGCGCATGCCCCAGATGATGGCCGGTCCAAGAAAATTTGAAACCCCGGGCCCCGACGTGCCCATGCCCCAAACCGCGAGCAACACACCGGGTGAATTCGAAGGCTATCGCGTCCTCAGCCAACTACCTCCGGGAGGCTCAGGAGCCCTGCTGCATGTGGCCCGGCCCACCCCTGAGAAAGCCTCGGAACTCCGGGACAAAGGAGTGTCCGTTCCCGAGCGTGTGGTGATCAAGGCCTTCTCCCTCGAAACCGGATCCACCCTACCCCAAATCGTGCGCGAGAGCCGCGCCCTTGAAGCCGCAGGGCGCCTGGGGCTGGTGTTGGAGCATCACCTGGATGAATCTTCTTTCCACTATGTGATGCCATTCATGGCCGGTGACACCCTCGATGTCACCGCCAGGCGTCTGCACGAGCACTCTGGCGATGATGGCCTGCAGCATGGAGACCTGCAGGATGCCATGGGTCATGCACGCGACCTGACCCGCATCCTCGCTCGTTTCCATTCGGAAGGACTCTGGCACAAGGACATCAAACCAACCAACCTGATCGTTGGACCCACGGGCTTGCATGTGGTGGACCTGGGCCTGGTCACGCCCCTCGCCTCGGCCATGACATTGACCACCCACGGCACCGAGTACTACCGCGATCCAGAGCTTGTACGCCTCGCAATGAAGGGAGTCAAAGTGCACCAGGTGGACGGGGCCAAATTCGATATCTATGGCAGCGGCGCCGTGCTCTACACCCTGCTCGAAAACTCGTTTCCAGCCCACGGCAGCCTCTCGCGCTTCAATCGACCCAGCCCCAAGGCCCTGCAATTCGTGGTGCGCAAGGCCATGGCTGACATGGACTCGCGCTACGGAGCAGCGGCCCACATGACCCAGGATCTGGAATACCTGCTGAAGGCCGAAGATGTATGGAGTGTGCAGCCTGCGGACCTGCCCTCCTATCGCGGCACCCTTGCTCCGCCGATGGAGGTGTCCCATCGGGCGCCCGCCACTACCAAGGCCCCCTATCGCGCAATGGGTGGAGACGATTGGGCCGCAGTCTCTACCGGGCCTGATGACCACGGACCGGTCACCCGCGCAGCCCATGCAGCCGGGTGGGGCCCCCCTACACTGCAAGGCCAACGGCATTTGGGCCGTACGGCCCGACGCCGCAAACGCCGCGGCCCCTTCAAGGCCCTGGCCTTGGCGGGGATGGGACTACTCTCAATCACCTTCTATAGGGCGGCCTTCACCAATTCATTCCACAACCCCGGAGTGAGCGACACTGCATCTCCCGCCTCTCTCGGGACCAGTCGATCCGAAGGTCGCGAAAGGGGCTTCGCGGGGAATCCTCCTGATGAGGTGTCCGAATTGGACCTGATAGTGAAGACAACACGGCTCAGCGAGTTGCCTCCCCAGTCTCTGATACTTGTGAGCGGGCCCAACAAGGCCAGCGCACACGCCCTGCGCCAGAACATCTCAAAAGCAGGTCTCATGCCGGTCGCCAACGACGCCAGCCTGTCCAGCGAAACGCGTCGCAATTGGATTGCTGGTGCCCAGGTCCAGAGGGGCGACTCAGCATACAGTGACCCCGCTGCCCGGGTGCGCCTGATTGCCTGGCAGAAAGTAAACGCGCCTGAGCTGGACGCTCTAGTGTGGTTGGCAGGGGACGATCTGAGCCGCACCGAAGTGCTGGTCTTCAAGGCCGCCCCAAGCAGCGAAGATTAGAGAATCAGGCCCGATCCACGGGAGCATCTGCTCTACCCTGTCACCATGAGCTATGAAACAATTCTCCCCGAGGGCGCAAGCACTCGCTTGACCTCCGGTTGGGTCTACCTCGACGTGCGTACCAGCGAGGAATACGACGAGGGCCATCCTCCCGGCGCCTACAACATCCCAGTGGCATTCATGAGCCCAGCAGGGATGGAACCCAACGAGACCTTCCTCTCAGTAGTGCAGCGTCACTTCCCCTCGGACACACGCTTCGTGGTGGGCTGCAAGGCCGGAGGACGATCGGCCCGGGCCTGTGAAATCATGGAGCAGGGCGGCTATGTATGCCTGGCCAACATGGACGGTGGCTATCACGGGCGACCGGACGGAACGGGAGGCATCGCCGTCCCTGGCTGGGCCGCTTGCGGTCTGGATCAGTGCGTCACGCCCGAGCCAGGAAGAACCTGGGCCGAGCTCTCCGACTAGAGGCCAAGCCCCACAAGAGGCAGAACCTCTTGCAAGCGGGCAATGGATTCAGTTCCGGGGCCAAACAAGCGAAACTGCATGCCCGCGTCCCGCGCACCGATCCCGTCCGCATCCTCCCGGTCCCCCACCACCAGCACCTCCTCGGGAGCGACGCCCAAGAGCCGCGCCAGATACAGATAGCCTCTGGGATCTGGCTTGAAGGCTCCCACCTGCTCGCTGGTTGCGCAGCACGAAACTTGCACCCATTGGTCCACGCCCAGAGCCTTGAGCTTGTCCCGCACCGGATGGTCACTGAAGACTCCCACCGCTATCTCCCCCGCCCGCAAACCCTGCAGGGTCGAACACAGGTCCGCACGGGCACATTTTGGAAGGTGGCGCAGGGGACGCTGCTCCATCCACTCATGCACCCAACTCTGAATCTGTTCCTGGGACATCCCCGAGCGCCGGGCGGCGCGAGCAAGATGCTCTCTAGCGAGCAGCTCCCCCGTGGCGAAACGCTCACCCCGCAGGTCCTCCCGCTCTTGGCGCCAGGCTCCGATGACTCTGGGCAGCCTGAGCCCCAGCCGCAGGGTACCCAGCCCCAGTTCGATCAACATGCGCCGACGCAGGAGACCCTCATGATAGAGGGTTCCGTCGAGATCGAAAATCACAGCCCTTGCCTGGGTCATGCGGGCGCCTCACTCGCGCGATCACGACGGAACCAGAAGGCGGCATAGCCCACATGGGTCAGGCTCCACAAGAAGGTAAACGACAAGCCCACCGCCGCGCCGTAATCAGGCCAGCGCATGCAGGCCAACACCAGGACACTCGTATTAACAGCAAGGCCCACCAGCGACAGAAGAATCGCCACCCGCAGCTGACCGGTTACCAAATAGAAGGTGTCATTGGCCACCGAGAAACCCACCACCGCGGTGCCTGGCAGGAGGATCAAGAAGGAGATCCAAACCGGATGGTGGAATGCGTATGGCAGGAAGGCTCTGATAGCCCAAGGGAGCACCAGAGTCGAAATGCCCAAGCCGCTGGCAATCAACAGGCCTGAACCCAAGGTGGCACGCCAATAGACTCGGCGCAGTGCGGCTCGGTCACGAACATTGGCCAACCCACTGAGCACGGGCAAAGCGGTGCGACTGATCCCTTTCATGAACATGCGGCTCACATCGACCAGGCGTTGGGCGATGCGCAGGAAGGCAACCCACTGAGGACTAGAAAAATGCCCCAGGATCAGGGCGGGCAGGACCTGCACGGCCAGGGCGTCGATGTTTCGCACGATGCCCATCTTGATTCCCAGGCGCAAGCCCATTGTCCAAGGAACCCGGACCGCAGCCCGAAGGACTTCCCCCATGCCCGGAAGATCCGGAGCATGGACAAGACGCTCGCGCTTGAAGACCCTCAAGGCCACCAAAGAACCAAGAGCCGAAGCACTCACAGTACCGATGGCCGGTCCCACTGCGCTGCCGGTCAAGAGGGCACCGATCACCACCAAGACCACCCGCAGAACCTCCTGGGCGTTTTCCACCCGCGTCACCGCCAGCATCCGTCGAGCCCCCTCCAGCCCCGCCAGGGCCACGACCCGGGGCAACTCCAAGAGCGGCGAAAGGGCCAGGATCGATGCGCACATTGCAATCCGCTGCACATCCGCGCCGGGATCGGTGGTCCACCAGCCCAGGGCCACGGGCAGGATCCAAATTCCCGTGGCAAGGGTCAGGATGCTCAGGGGAACGCCGCTCTTGAATAGATAGGCCAACCATCGCAAGGCCCCCTCACGATCCTGCTTCGCCAGACATTGGGAGACCTGACTGATGGTCACCGGATAAAGACCAAGATTCAAGCAGAACCAAAGCAGCGAGTAAGCGGCGATGGCGATGTAGAACTCACCCTGACGGTGGGCTCCCAGCACATGGGTCAGGGCCACCGCCCCAAGGAATGCCAACCCGGAAATGGTCAGACTGCCTGCCTGCAGAACCGTGGAGTCACGAACAAAACGACTCGCCAGCAAACGCCTCAACATGGGCCGCACCCTCAGGTCTGTTGAGCTGGAAGAAAGAGAATGTCGTCGACCTTGGCCATACCAGAGAGGTCTTGACGCTGATAGCCAAGTTCAAACAGGCATTCCACCACCGCAGCCTGCTCGTCCCAATGGGGATGGTATTCCTGCTCCAACAACTCGGACAGGATCACAGGCAGGCAATCCGTGCGCTCCAAGAAAGGCAGCATGCCTCGCAGGACCGCATAGTCAAAACCCTCGGTGTCGGTCTTGATGAAGTCCACTCGCTCGATGCCATGCTCTCGCGCAAAAGAGTCCCAGGTTGTGCACTGAATCAACTCTTCGTCAATCACTGTGTCGGGACGCACCATGGCATTGTCGCGCCGATCAAACATGATCTCAGGCAGGACCGAATTGGCACCGTAGTTGTGCCGGGCCTTGTAGATCGGACGCTGCTCCTGGCTGTCGGAAAGCGCCAGCTGATGGAGTTCCACCCGCTCGTCCCCAGCGAAACGCTGCCTGCAGGCATCATGGTAGCGCGCCACCGGTTCGAATTGGATTACCCGGGCCGAAGGTCGTTCACGCAGCAAAGCTTCACTGAAGAGGCCCACATTAGCTCCCACATCCAACACCAGTGCGTCCGCCGGCACGTGAGGCAAGATACGCTGAAGCTCCCGGCGCACCACTTCAGCATGGGCATCCGCCCACTCGTCGAGGGTCTTGGCGCGGGGTTGGGTCAAGGTTTTGACTCGCCGCAGAAAGCTAAGCAGGATGTTGGCCATGGGTCCCTTGTTTATCGTCCCAAAGGGGACGGTTCCACCATCAAAGGGGGGTCAAAGTTTCTTTGATGACTCTTGCCTGGCCTGCTCCAGGAGCGCCTGCCTGGGCTTCCAGGCGTCATCCCGGCTCTTGCGGATCCCTTCGGCTTCACTGGCCAGGGCTTCCTCCAGGCAGCCCACCAAGGCCTGCCGCTCCTCACCGGCGCGCCGCGCCAGCAGGCGGCCACTAACCCAGCGCCAGATCAGAAGCCAGAAGGTGGCCACCACCAGGGAGTCCATTAATCGGTCCATTCCCAGGCCGGCCTCTCCAAAGACACCCAGCAAGGCACGCACGAGGGCAAATGCAGCCAGCACGGCAAGGGGACCATCCACCAATGCACGCAGCAGAAGCTTTACCTGTGGGGACCAGGAACGACTTGAATGTGTCGCGGTCCAGGCGGACAGGGCCGCCTGGAAGGCCGGGCTTCCGCGCCTGCTGAGTTCGGCGCAGAGTGTTTCATCGCCCCCCAGCCCAGCCTCCAGGCTGGCCACTTCGATGACCTGCTGTTCTTCCTGAGCACCAGGCCAGATACCGATGCCCTGGTCCAGGCGCTCCTTAATCTTTGCGCCCTCAAGGGAGTCGATGGCCGAGCCCGCCGCCGCGACACCCAGCCCCAAGAGGGGATTGCGCCGTCCCAACAGCAGGCCAAGCCCAAGACCACCCGACCCTGCTCCGGAGAGCCGCATGGCCCAACCCCCGGGTCCCCGCCAACCGTCGCCGGCAAGCTGGCGCAAGAGTTCGACCCACTCCACCGAGTGGGTCTGCAAATTGACGCGGGTCGTCCGAACCAGGCCGTTGGTCCAAAGTTCCAAGGCGCGATCCAGAGCCGAGCTTCGCTGGGTGAGCAACTCCACTGCCTCATCAAGAGCTGGCGCAAGGTCCTGCCCAACCGATTCCAACGCCCCCCGGGCATTGTCCTTGCGAATCCGAATCAAGGCGCCCGCGGCCAGAGCCTGGCGCAACTGATCCGCCTGGCCCTGCCAGACCTCCCCACCGCGCCCTTCCATGGCTGCCAGGGAATCCACCGCAAGCACCTCCGGGTTCTGCACGCCCCATTCCTCCCGGGCCACGCGCAACAATTGCTCGACCAATTCTTCACGAGCCTGGGGAGGCAACTCATCAGCTCGACCGAGCACCAACAGCAACCTACGCCGTCGTGAATAGTCCGCGATGAATTGGACGGGGGCCTGCTCAACGATGCTCTGACGATGGACCATGACCAGCAAGAGATCCGCATGATCGGCCCATTGGGCCAGGACTTCCCGTCCTTCGGTTTCATAGGAGTTCAAATCAGGCGCATCCACCAGCGTCAGATCTGCCAGGCCCATGGGGCCCGGCGCATCCAGACGGTTGAGCTGGGCCTGACCCTGGTCCGCAATCGCGGGCAGTTCATCCCGACTCGCAGCGGGCCCTAGCGCCACCACCGCCTGCCTGGTGGTGGGACGCATCTCGCCCACCTCAGACAGTTCCTTGCCGCAGAGCGCATTGAAGAGAGTCGATTTGCCTGCGCCAGTTGAACCCGCCAGAACCACCAGGGCGCCGGGCCGATCCTGCTCGATCAAGATGCGATGATCCGCCAGCAGCCTGTGAGCCCGGGCGAAGTCTCGTTCAGGCAACAATTCAGCCAGAACTTCCAGAACCTGATCCCAACCCTCCGCCTGGCTCGCGAGCAAACTGTGTAGATCGGCCGCATTCATTGGGATTGCTCCAGGTCTTCAAGAGCTACGATCAATTGTCGGGTACTGACAGCCACCTGATTGCAAATGGCAAGGGTCTTGGGCAGACCCAATTGTTCCAAATGCTCACCGATGCGGGCTTGTGCCAACTCAGTCCAACGCTGGCGTGAGCGCTCCGCAATCCCCCTGCCCAGATGGGCCGCGAATTTCTCCAGGACAACGGAGGTCAACGCTCCCACGCCACCTACCACCACATCGGCTCCCAGTCCGCCCGTCTGAAATACCACGACTGCCGCCAAAGCAATCGGCATTGCCAGCATGGCATCCATTCCCCCCTGGAGCAGTTGCATCTTTCTGCCATCGCTGAGATCCTCCGCCAGCATTGCTTCCACCTGCTGCCGATAGGACTCAAGGTCAGCTGCAGCATCCAGGCCCTGCCCCAACTCCTCCCGCGCCTCGGCCAGGCGTTGGGGGGCAAACTCTCCCTTGATCTGATCGAGCCGCGCGCTCTCCAGATCCAGACTGGCAGCCCGCCGTCCAAGGGCCCTGAGTTTCCTGGAATTACGGGTCCAGCTCAGACCCAGGATCTCACGTTCCGCATCCTCCAAACGCAGTGCTGAAGCCTGGGACCTGCGCGCGGAGAAGCGCCTGATCTGCCGCACGCCAAACTCACGCAAGGCCTTCAATCCTCGACGGAATCCCCGCTGGGAAGCGTTGCTGCTACGGTCCAAGACCGACCGCAAGGCATCCAACACCACACCCAGGGGCATCACCCCCTTGGCCACCTCAAGCGCAATGGAATCGAGCTCGGCGCGAAGCGCCTGTTCAATGTCCTCTGTCTGCTGCCGCAAAGCACCAAGCTTGAGAATCAACTCCCCACGCAGGACCTGCTGTCTGGTTCGTCGCAATTTCAGGGCTTCGGTGCCAAAACTCTCGCTGGAAGACAACTCTGCCAACCAGGGCAAGAGGTCCAGGCCTGTACCAGAAGAACCTCCTATCAGTCGCATGGGTTCGAGAACTGTGCCCGCATCCACCATTGGCTGCCAGAACAAAGCCGCGGGCTGTGTAGGCAGCTGCCCGCTCAGGGCTTCAAGCTGGCGCAGGGCCACTTCGGAATCTCCGGCCACATTCATCACCAGGCACCATGGACGGCCCAGGTCCACGAGGTCCACCAGGAAAAGGCGCAGAGCTTCGGTACTGTAGGTCTGGGGGGTGACCACCACCAACAGAAGATCCGCCCAGGCCCCCACCTCGCGAGCCACCGCTCCGTGTTCGGACTTGTGCCCGTCACAATCAGGGGTGTCCACCAACAACCAATCCGCTGCACCGGGGCCACTGGGACCCACAACCCACTCCGGATTTTTCTGCTCCAGGGCTTCAACCCAGGGCTCTCCGATCACCCCATGAGGCTTGGAGGTGGTGCCCCCAAGACTGCTGACGGGGCTCAACTGGTTGCACGCCAGAGCAGCGAAGACCGAACTCTTGCCCGCGTTGTTGGGACCGACAATCACCAACCGGGGAGGCCAATCGACTCCCACATCAGCGTCCCGCAGGAAGGCTGCAAGCAAAGCCCGAACCTCAACTCCCAGCTCTCTGCCGAGACCTGCTGACTGGAGTTCTCGCCGCACCAGGCGTGCACGGGATTGAGCTTCGACCGACATCGATAAACCTTCTTGGGATTTGCGCAAGGAAGCTTGCGCTCAAGGCGCCTCATCCTTGACCAGGCTCTTGAGTTGGGTAGCAAACTGAGGCGCCTTGGACTCAAGTTCCTCGAGCAAGGCAGTGTAGTCGGCTTCCCGCCCCATACGGTGCAGGATCACCCCCTGCCCAACCCACGCAGCGTAGTCCTGGGGCTTGATCCCGATCAGCTGCTGCCAGAGTTCGAGGGCCTGCCCATCGTGTCCCATCAAAGTTTCCATGCTGGCCAGAGAACGCAACCATTGGACGCGCCGCTCATTTGAACGGGCGGCTCCTTCCAGTGCGAGGGCCTGTCTCATTGAAGCCACTGCCTGTTCCCGTTGACCCTGCTGCCAACGGGCCATGGCAAGCTCGACCAGGTAGCCTGGCATATCGAAGTCACGCACCTTGATTGCCAGGGCCTCGAGTTCCTGGGCGGAGTCAGGCAATCCCCGACGCTTGAGCACCCGCGCGAATCCAATCCCCAATTCCTCGAACGGTGGCATGATCCAGCGCCCTGGACGCAACCCCGCGAAGTTCTGACGGCGTACTGGATCCCAGGGAGCGGCCAAACCCAGATCCGCCTGGATCTGCCTTTCGTCAACCCGACCCTGATAGAGAGCTACCAATCGCCCACTGCCATCAAAAAGATAAGTGCTAGGTGAGACCATGGGCAGATCGCTATCGCTCAGGTAGCCGCCAAGGGCGTCCAGGATGCGCAGGGATTGTTCAGGGATACGCCCTCTGGCTCCAGGCCAACCGGACCTGTCCAAGAGTCCCCTGGCCCTCAATTGCTCCGAAGCCGGGTCACTGGACAGGGCGATCACGGCCACACCGTTGCTGGACCACTCACGAGCCCTCTGCGCCAGGCCCGGCAAGGCAGCTACGCAAACCGCGCAGTCCACGCTGAATACATGCAGCAAGGTGGGTTGATCAGAAGGAGCCGCCACCTCCCTCCGTGTGCCAAGGATGCGCCGTCTGAGACCATCCTGATCGCGAATCAAAAGACTGGGCACAGGCAGGGGGGCGGCAGCCACAAGGCGCCCCCGGCGAGCGGGTTCGTGGGCAGGCTCCACAGGGCCCAGCGCCCATTGAGAGGAGAGACTGGGAGGGACAAAGCGCTGGGCCTCGCCAGTGCCCTGACGCAGTATGTAGCGACGACCGGAGCGTAGACCCGAGAACTCTTCGCGCTTGCCATCGGGCCACAACACGCTGGCCCTGGCCGACTGTCCCAGGGCACTGGCCAGCAGAGTCCAGGGCCCCGCCTGACACAAGAAACCTCCTCCCGCACGGCGAACAAAATGTTGCTCCGGCGCACCCTCGCAGATCAAGGTGACCCGAGCTCCAATGGCATCCACCATCGAGCCCTGCCCAACCAGACGCAAACCCACAAACCCCCGGTGCGGCTCACCCCGGTTCAAGAGACAACGTAAGCGGGGAGCGCCCCGCCCAACCCGCAGCACATCCAGGTCCCCATCCAGGTCCAAGTCCAAGACCACCGCAGTACGGCCATCATCCACCACGTCCAAACCGCTTATGGCGGACACATCAACAAAAGAACCATCCCCCAAACCGGCGAAGGCCGTGTCCCGTTCGTGACCGCTCCACGAGAATCCCCTGCGCAGGTGCCGGGAGAGGGCTTGCCAGCCCAGCAGATAGGCATCCTGCTCTTGTTCAACCGAACCGGGGGAGTGCGACACGACCTGCCGCCAGAAGTAACTTCAGAGGTCATCCGGGCGCTGCCCGGTGACGAAGCCAGCCGGCACATAGATATCGCGTCGTCCATCCAGGTCCAGGTCGCAGAAAATCCCGCCCCAGGCCCAGCGCCCCATCTGCGCGCCACCAGCCCCTGGAACCTCGATCAGGGGTGCCCCGCCCTGGCCCAGGAACAAGCTGTTTCCCTGGGCATGGCGCAGAAAAACCCGGCGCTCCGCAGCATCTGCTCCCTGCCTGAATTTTTCCTGGGCGGCAATGCGCCTGCCCGCGGAAGAGAACATGTTCGAAACAAAGAGATCCTCATGACCGTCTCCATTCACATCCCCCAGGCTGCAGCCCATGCCCGCGGCCACATCCTCAACACCCTGGGCTCTGGCCACATCCACAAAGCGCCCCCCATCATTGCGCCACAGCTGATTGGCACCGAAGTCATTGACCGCCAGGATGTCCTGGTCACCGTCCTCGTCAAAGTCCCAGAAACTCGCTGAAAAGGTGAAACGCTGATTGTCAGCCGCCAGACCCACAGACTGAGTCACGTCCTCGAATTCAAAGCCTCCCTGGTTCGAGAACAGAAAGTTGGCCGCGCCGTTCTTGGCGTCCTGGTATGGCAGGGGCACCTGTTGCCCCTGGTAGGGCGACAGATAACCACAGGCAAAGATATCCAGGTCCTGATCCCCATCAAAGTCAGCGGCAGCCAGGGAGGTCAGGTGACCCGCACTCGCGCGGGACTTCAATACAAATGCGCCACCTGGCTGGCGCCTAAAAAAATGCAGCTCTGCCCCAGCCGCCAGAACCAGATCCTGCCAGCCATCCCCGTCCAGATCGAGCAGCAAGGCACTGCGCGAGGGATCACAGAAATCAATTCCAAGCTCTGCCGCCCGATCTTGGAACTCGCCCTTGTGATCGCGCATCAGGAGAAGATTCGGGAGCCCACCCGGTTGGCAGACATAGATGTCCTCCAGGCCATCCCTATCCAGATCACCCAGCGCCAAGCCATGGTGTCCCAAGAGGCCGACCCCCAATCGCGCATCCAGGGTTGCTCTCAAGTCCGCCAATGAAAGCGAGAGTTGCTCTCGGGCTTCGTGGTCCGCGATCCAATTCACCCCCAGATCCCCCATCAAGGGAACATCTCCCTCGCGTCTGGCCAACTGCAACTCCTGCAGGTCGAGGCCCAGGACGGAAAGATCGTCAAGTTCCCCAAGCAGGGACAGGCGTACCTTGGCAATGGCCTGGACTGTGCGGGAGCGATTGACCCAAACCACGCTCAAGAGAGCCGAAGTGCCCTCACCAGCTGATTGGAGCTCGATCACTTTGGCCTCCTGAAAGACCAGGTTGGACCCCGTGTCGAGCAACCCTGTGAACTTATCACGCGCCTGACCAAGAGCGAGGGCCTGCCCCACAGCGTCAGCGGGCAGCAGCAAGCGGGCAAACCCAAAGGCCCCAGTCTGTTTCCATGTCAATGCAGCCGCGGGCAACCTGCAGACCAGGGGATCCACCAGGCTGGGGGGAGCCTCGGCCTGTCCCAGCATCCAGACACCCAGAGCCCGGCCCAACTCGACCACGCGGTCCGCTTGGACTTCGCTGGTCCAACCATCCTGACTGGGCTCAAAGCGCCCAAGTTCATCGACCAGAGCTGGATCCAGGCCTTGGTCAGAGGGCAGATCCACAGGCGTGCCCTCCTGGACCCGGGGTCCGGTCAGCAAGAACAGAGCAACAAGGGGTGCCAGGACCATGGGAGCATTCTAATGACAGGCACCCCACGGGCGGCGCCCGCGAGCGATCTCCTGGAGGGATCCCAAGCAACCGCAGAGTCCTTGAACCGGCAATAAACAAGAGGCCCCCCCGACAAACGCCGGGGAGGCCCCTCTGTGATCGCCGGGGTTACCTCCGACGAACAGCTGACGGATCAGTTAAAAGTCACAACAGCAGCGGTCGAGAAGTTCGACACACCGCCCACATCGCGATACCACAGCTGGAAGACCCAGGTGGAACCCGGAACAACCTGTTGGGAGACCGGACCAGGGATGTAGTTGGGAACGTCATAACCCATGCCTGTAGTCGAAGTGCCAGAGAGGTTTTGCAACACGCCACTGCCATCGAATACCGACACGCTCTTGAAGTCCGGGTTGCCTTCGCCGGTGGCGGTGGCAGCGGTGTAGCGCACCTGGGGCGCGCCCACGCACAGCTGACCCTGAGACACATTGATGCCAGGATCGACCGCCGTCGCGGAAGCCAAGAAGTATCCGAATTGGCTCGGGGGGCCATTGGTCACTTCAATGTGGATCGGGTAGGTGTCCCCGGAATCAAAGCTGCCAGTCACATCCGCCTTGGCGTCTGTTCCAGTGGAGTTGTTGTTGGCTGGATCACAAGCGTAGGTCACGTTGCCTCCGCCACCGCAGGGGTTTCCGGTACCACCTGTTCCTGACACCACCAAGTCATAGCTATTGCAGGGACTGCCGCTTCCGGTCCAGATCTCCGTGCGCACAGAAATCAGCATGTCACAGGTATCAGTGTTGGTGTAGATGATCTGCTCGTCATTGTCGCCGGAAAGGCTTTCCGCGATCACATTCACACCGCAATCATCGTAGACAAATACATCAATATCACCCGAGCCATGGCTGAATGTGTAGTCCATCTGCAAGGTTGCTGCCGGCGCCAGCTCGAAGTAGTAGTAGTCGGGCTCGTCCTTGGAAACGAAGAGGTTCGTGTAAGAAGTGTTTGCAATGGGAACGGCCGAAGCGCAATCCCCGTTGGGATCGAGGGGGTCCGTCGGGGCAGTGATACAGAAATCTGTGGAGATCTCAAAGGTGCCCGAACCAGAGGCGCCCGCCGCTCGGGAGCCGAGGCGGATCAGATACTGCTGACCATTGACGGCGTTGAAAGTCACCTCAGTCTGACCACCACAGGTCGAGGCTGCGCAGGTGATCTGGGGAAAGGTTGCACAGTCAAAACCATCGTAAATCACGATGCGTGTATCGAGGACCGTGCCGTTGCACGTAGAAACTGAATAACCGTCGGTGGCCGTGCAAGTCCAGATGAACCACATGTCCCTGCGGACAGGCTGTCCACTGCAATCAGGAGGACCGTCGATAGAAAAGCCTGTGTTATCAAAGTTGTGAATACCCAGACCAGAAATCGGGGTTGCAGTCGCGCAAGTGTCGGAACCGTTCACCGCTGCTGCGGCGCCCACCAGCAAGGCAGCCGGGAGCAGACGTAGGATCTTGTTAGTTAGCATGGAAATTTGCCGAATGGAGATAATCCCTTGAGAAGTCTCAAGCGAATGTGGAGAAAGAAGAACTCGGCACTGAACAGCAGCGCCCAGCAAATTGTCCCCCGAATCCAGGCTCCTGGGGAGGGGTATTCTCTACATTCTGAGATAGCCTCAATTCGAACCCCAAGACCCCGCTTCTGGAGGCTGCCAGCGGCCCCTGTATAGCCATATATGGTCCTTTCCCAGACGCAGCGTTGGATCGTCACCTCAACCGGGCGCCCTGGGATCCCCTCAGCCCAAGTGTGAAGCACGGACTAACCGCGACCGGACCAGGCCCCCGTCAGAAAGGGACCACCCCAACCCAATTCAGTTCAGGCAGAAATCTCAGCCCGCATCGCGCCTGGAGCGGCGCTGAAGGTCCCGGTTGGCCTCAAAAATGGTGCGCATCAGATCCGCACGCAAGGAGTCCTCAGTACCCAGAGTACGCTCTCCGGCGGCTCCCGCCATGGATTCACCGCGCTCAAGGGAGGCCTGCTTGAAAGCCCTCAGCTCTCGCAGTTCCTCCTCGCTGATCCCCAAACTGCGGGTCAGCTTGGCAATCCGTCGCCGCAGCAGATCGGCTTCCGGCTGCCCGCTCTCGGTCACGGGGCTTCCATCCGTTTGGACAACCTGCCCCTCCAGGGCACGACGAACAATTTCGTCAGCCAACTCCCGAGCCGCGTCCTCTAAACCACCGCCCGCGGAAACCATGTCAACCAAGCGCTCTCGATAGTCGGGGAACAATTGCTCCGCGGCGGTCTCGGCCGGAGCACCGGTGGGTTCTGCGGTTGGCAGGGACTCAAGCTCATAGAGCTCACTTTCGACCCAACGATCCCCCCCGCCAGCTTCTGCCACGGCCAATCCGTCGAGAGCAACCCGTTCCAGAGTTGCGAAGTCAAGGGCGTGAGCATGGCGGCTGTGGCTCGCACCGATGGAAAGGGTTGTGCGATGCGTTCCAGTCCCGCCCTCAAAGACGAGAGAGGCTGCGCCCGCGATGATCCGTTTGCAAAGGACCACGAGAGCAGTAGGCACCAGATGCGGCAAGATCAGGATCAGGCGTTCGTCTTCAGTAAAGCCAAGTAGGTCACCGGCACGAATCGTGCGTCGGACAAGGTCTACGACGGCGTTGAGCACTTCGTCTTTTGATTCCTGTCCGTGAATCAAGCACAGCTGATCGAGGCGATCAGGACGCAGGGCAAGACAGCAGACGGGATACCCATGACGTTGTCCGCGCTGGAACTCGACCTCCATCAACGCACGCACCTCCTGCGGCGAAAAGAGATTGCCCCCACTGCGGGCGAAGGTAGGTGTTGAATCAGCAGTCATCTGGGGGTACAACTGGAGGGCAGTTGCTCTTCTGGATCGCCCTTCCAGGTCCCCCGACTTGAGGTTTCAGCCCTATTTGCTCCCTTGCTGCGGCTTTTATTTCAACTGCGACAGAAACGCCAGCAGATCTCGCAGCTCTGAGTCGGAAAGTTTTTCCGCAAGGTCTTCGGGCATGGACGACAAATCCCTGCGGCGACCCTCCACCAGACCAGGCTCCCAGGTGTGCCTGACGCCCTCTGCGTCCAGTATGACCAGCTTTTCGGCTCCCTCCTCCAGCACCCGGCCCACCACCATGGTCCCATCCTGGTGCAGAAAGGTCCAGGCCTGAAATTCTTCAGCCAAATCCCGGTTGGGTTCCAAGATGGACCACAAGAGTGCGTCCTGATCAAGCCGCGCGGCCACACCTGCCAGGTCAGGTCCCACTTGGCTGCTACCCATTTCGCCTACCCGGTGGCACCGCAAGCAGGACACCTCGGCCTTATTCCGGAACAACCGGCGGCCCCGCTGCACATCGCCACCCGCGCGCACAAGCGCAGCGCGGGGCGCAACAGGATCGGCGTCCGCGCGCAAATTCCAAGCACTCAATGCCGTGGCCGAGTCCTGGCCTGGGTCTCCTGCCAGAGCGCGGGTCAGCTCCAGAGCAATTGGCGACGCTCCCTCCGCGCTGGCCTCTGCTCGCAACAGGCGGGCCATGGCCCCGTGACCGACGCGATCGGGAAGCCGGGCCAGAACCTGGACCGCAACCTGACGCTCCGGGGCTGGGCCCTTGCCAGCGAGTTGCAGGAGCTCAGCGGCCGCACGCTGGGGCTGGGTCGTGGCCAGATGTTCAAGAGCAGTGCTGACTATCTTGCTGGAGGAATCCTCCAACAACACGTCAAGCAGAGCTGGATCCGCCCACCCACGACGCATCAACCTCCTAAGGGCAGCCACGCGAGAATCCTGTTCTTCGGTCTGCTGCAGAAGATCCAGGAGCTCCTGCTTTGCTCCCACTTCATCTTTTCCTTCCAGATCCAGCCAGGCCTGTACAGCGGGTTTGCCCGCCTTGCGGGCGGCTCCCAACAGCGCCGCCAGATCCAATCCCTCTGGAACTTGGGCCCCATCAATTGGCCGCCAGGATCCAATCACCCGATCAATGGGGCTGGGCGTAGACCACTCAGCCAGAATTGCGAGACCCTCGTGCACCAGCACCCGGTCCAATCCGGGACGAACGATCCAAGCAGCGATCCGCTGGGCATCTTGGGGTCGGTGTAATTCTCGGCAAGCTGCAAGAGAACGGCGCAAGAGATAGAAGTCCCGCTCAACGGGTCCAGCCAACAGTTCAGCCAACCGTTCGGTGCAGGTGGACAGGGGCACCTCATGGATCGCCCGGGCGGCCTCCTCCACAACCGCCGAATTTGAATCGTTCAAAGCCTCCACAATGAACCCGTCCCTCTTGCGGCGCAGAACCACCACCCCCAGACGCCTGATATTGGGATCTTCGTGCAGCAACAAAGCACGCTGTTGCTCGGGGGTCGCCAGGGCCTCAAGAGCGCGTACGCCCGCGTGTCGCAACCAGGGGTCTGTGGCCCCTGCCTCGATCAGGAAGTCGATCACAGGTTCCAGACAGGCCTCACGCTGGTCAGGTCCAAGATACTCAGCCAAGCTCGCCAGCCCATGGGCTGCTGCCGCCCGTTCGCGGTAATCAACCGCCAACAGAGCCCGCTTGAGAACAGCAAATCCCAGAGGGTCCTTCAACTCGCCCAATACCTTGAGGGTCTGCACACGCACCTCGGGGTCCATGTCTTCGGCCAAGGGCAAGAGGCTGGCCGCAAATCCACCAGCCTCCGGCTCCAGCCGCGCCACCAGGCCCACACCCCAGATCCCGTGCAGTCGAGCCAGGGGACGATCCTGGAAGTGATAAGCTGCGCCCAACAGAGCGCCCATTCCCCTCCGCAGGGCGTCGGAACCCAGCCCCCCCCGGAGCGCGCGGAAGCCAAGCTCCAACTGCGCCTCCTGGCGCACTGCCCGACCCGGATGCCCCAGTAGTTGGGCGAGTTCTTCCCAGTCCCGGTCCTTCATTCCTTCCGCCAGCAAACCTTTCTGTTCCTCCACTGCGGGATCCAGATCAAGGCCATCAGGAGCCAACCGGAAGACACGCCCCTTGCCGGTCATGTTCCAACCGTTGACCCAATCGCTCACATAAAGCGCACCGTCCGGACCCACATCGCAATCCGTGGGCAAGAGATCCCGCATCCAAGGCCGCGCGTACTCCAGGGAAAAACCCGCCCCAACGGGCTGGTGACGCACCTCAAGGATCGACGATTGGGACACAGAACCACGGAAATCGCACAGCAGAAAGGCCCCCTGCTGCTCCTCACTCCAGCCCACATCGGGCACCATGCAGAGCCCCGAAGGGCCGTCCCCCACATTGGCAATGGGCGGCACCAGAAACCAGGGCTGCTTGTCATGGAGAGGCTTCCACTGACCCTCTGCATTCCATGGTCCACGCATGTTGGGCTGAGTCACGTACTGGTAGTGATGGCGCCAGCCCGTGTCCCCCCCTTGAACCACATAAACCCAACGGGCCTTGTCCCCCCCGTCCGAGTTGTTGTCCCCTGTAAACAGGTTGCCATGATCATCAAAAACCAACTCCTGAGGATTGCGCAGGCCAGTGGCGAAGACCTCAAGGCCAGAACCATCAAGCTCGCAACGCAAGACGCTGCCGCGATCTGGGAGATGGAAAGTCTGATCCTCAAAGTTGATGTGCAGACCCCGGTCTCCGATGGAGAAATACAGTCGCCCGTCCGGCCCAATACGAAGGCCGTGCATGTCATGCCCCAACAGAGCAATCTTGACCCCGTATCCCGTGTGCAGGACCTCACGGGCTTCGGCGCGACCATCATCATCCGCATCGGTCAACTTCCACAAGTTGGGGATGCAGCCGTACCAGACGTCGGAACCGCGCACCAGGAGACCAGCGGCAATGCCCGCGGCGGGATGATTGAAGCCCTCAGCAAAAACGATCGACTCATCACAAATCCCATCCCCGTCCGTGTCAGCGAGACGACGGATTTGCTCGTGTTCGACGCCGTATTCCTTGAACTTCTCCCCCTCATGCTGCTCCATGAAGGCCAGCCGATCCTCAACGCTTTGGGCAGCGAGTTCATCCTCCAGCCAGTCCATGTGCCCACGCATGTCTGTGACCCCGGCGTGAAGACGAAAACTCATGGCCACGAACACGCGGCCGCGATGATCCACATACAAGCAGACCGGGTTGGCCAGGTCGGGCTCTGAGGCCCAGAGCTTCATCTCAAAATCCAGCGGCAGACGAATACGGGCCAGAGCTTCGTTTGCTTCATCGCTGGCCTCGGCAACATCTGGAACATAAGGTTCCTGTGCACCCTGAGCAGGGTGCTGGAAGGCAAGCAGTAAGTGCAGTAGAAGCAGAGGGGGGACAGGCATAGGAGGCGCCGAGTCTAACGCCGTTCAGCCAAGACAAGGTCGAGAACGAGCCCGTAACTCCTGAGACCCTGCTCCTGGCCCGCGGCCTTGAGATAGGAATCGTTGACCCGCCCTGTTGCCCGTGAGAGAGCGCCCTGGCGTAGACGCCAGAATTGGCGCACCAAAGCCCGGCGCTCCTGGAGGGCGGGATGCAAAGTCTGGCGAAGTTCCCCCGCGAGTTCCGGATTCTGTCGGCCCAAGGCACCCAGGGCCTGATTCAAGAGGGCAAAGCGGGCAGAATAACGAGCAGCTGGTTCGGGCGCGTCACGGAGCACAACCCAGGCGATGAAGTTGGCCTCCTCTTCGCGGGCGATGCCCCGTTGATGCGCAACCTCGTGGGCCGCGGTGTGCCAGATGATGGGCGCTGGCAGGGATCCCTCCAGGTGCGCTTCACCGGTCCAGGGAGAGTAGACCCCCGCGATTCCCAGGCGCGCCAGCAGTCCCCGGGCAAGGGGAACCCTTAGACGCGCATCGGCACCCCGCAGCCAAGACCATTGCATGGCCTGCCTGTCAAAGGTCGAGGTCAAGAGTTCTTCCAAGGCATCCGTGGAGGGGGCCAGTTCGACCTCCTCAAAAGACCCCTCCAAAGCCTTCAACTCCCCAGCAAGTTCACCAACCAAACCAGCGAGTTCCACCTGCCGGGGCTGATCCATGCTCCAACCCAAACGTTGGGCAATCGGGGGGCGACAGTGATTCAGGCCCCAAAACAAGATCCCCGATGCCAGAAGCAGGGGAATCAACCAGGCAAGACCTGACAGCAAGGGCACAAGGCCTCGACTCAGCCAGCGCAGACAGAGCAACAAGAGGAGCAATATGCTCAACTCACTGACAGACAGGGGCACCATGGACAAGAGCAGGGCCTGGGCAGCGGCCACCAGGGGAAAGACGCCCCCGTAGACCTGCTCTACATGGAGCGGGAAAGCTCGGCCCAGTGCGAAGAGCAGAACGCTCAACAGCAGCAGGCCCACCGATCCCTTGTGCAGGCGCTTGGATCCCGATTCCGGGGTGGTTTCCATGGGCGCCAGCTTACGGAGGGGGCTGCAGAGGACATACCCCTAGCTCGGAAAGGAACAGCGCGAGCCAACAAAAGAAGGGCGCGGCTCCTTCGAGCCGCGCCCTTCGTTCAAGCCCATGGGGCCGGAATTGAATGTGAAAGGGGGCGCGGACTCTCCAATCCGCGCCCCCGGTCTCTCGCCTTAGAACAAACGCTGGTAGGTTCTTAGTGGGGTCAGAGGTTGCTTCTCCAGTAGCACAGCCTCATCCCTTGCGGTTCCTCTCAATCGCCAGCCGATTGCAAAGGCGCAAACGCACCCCCCCAACCAGCCAAGCAAGCCCAAGCCCATCAAAAGACCAAAACCGGTCCCGGGGCCAACGATATCAAAAATACTCTCTCCCATGAGGAGTCCATAGGACGGGCGCGACAACTGTCACCCCCCTGCATCATTGTTCAGGCACGGATGAGGTTTCCAGACAGCATCTTGTCTCTGCTCTTGCCATGCTCGGCAAGCGCTTACCCCCCCCCACAAGTGCCCCCAGGCCCATCAATTCGCAAGAGTGAGACGGCGACCAGGCTCCTTGACTAGCGCAAGGTTTCAGTCTGCTGCCAGACTCAGCCCTGGGAAAACAGAATCACTCCTGTAACTCGGTCCAGTAATCCTCAGGCATGTCGTGAGCAATCTTGAGGGCTCCATTGGCACCTCCGTAGATAGGCTCCTCGATTCGGACCACCTTCCCGGACCCAAGATGCTCCCGCATGTAGGCTTCGATCGCCTTGTCCAGCCCCTGAATCATGCTTCCCCCACCGGCGAGCAGAACCCGCCCCTTGAGTTTGTCCTGAAACTCAGGATCGAAGGTGGCCACCAGCTTGCCCAAGCCTTCCACTACCGGCGGAATCATTTCCCCACAGGCTTTCCGCATGCACTCCGTGATGTCGAAGGAAGTGGGTTTGCCGTTGACGGGCAGATCCACCATGATCATCCCGGAGGTGGGCTCCACCGTGGAATAGCGCTCCTTGATCGCCTTGATCATCTGCTTGGTGTGCTGAGCATCCGGGTAGGCCCGGCTGATCTCCTTGGCCAGCTCGTCGTCCACGAAGTCACCAGCGGTGGGCAAGGTCAGTTGGTCGCTATCATCGGGCATGGTGCCGTGCATACGGCAAAGGTCCACCGTCCCCGCGCCAACATCGATGACCAGCACGTCGTCATACATATCGAGGCCATAGGCCACCGCAAAGGGCTCGGAGCAGAGCATGACCGAGTCCACAGATTCCCTGGCGGCCTGTAGAATCGCGTCCTTGTTGTGGATCGAAGCCTGGGCGGGAACGCCGATCACCGCATAGACCAGTTCATCAGGACGGGGCGCAGCAAGGCGTACGATCTCCTGGACCAGATCCTTTGCAGCCTTGAGGCTCTCCTCGTCCTCCTCATCATTCTTGTTGAAGGACAGAACCCCATGCTCCAGGGGCCGATGCAAGCGCAAAGAGAGGCGCTTGTCCCTGGCTTCCTGGCCAAAAAGCACATCCTTGCCCAGCAGCTTGCGCGCCACGGGGTCCTTGGGATATCCCACGAAGGATTCCACTGTTTCACGCAGACCATTGGATGCGGTCACGCTGGTGCGCGAGGTACCAAGGTCGATTCCAAGATAGAGGACTCCTTTGTCCTCGCCGTCGGCAGGCTCTTCAGTCATGGTTGATGCTCAGGTTTGGCTCGGCCCCACAGATCAGGCAGGGGGACCGGATCACGGGAACTGCCCGCAAATCATACGCAGCCCCTTGGGCCGCTGGCCCCTAAGAATCCAGGACCTGGTGAGCGAGTTCCCTGCGCAGAGCCACATTGGCCTCAAAGATCGCGCGCATGGCGGCCGCATGCCGCTTGCCGGTCTTGCGATCGCGACCCGGGATCGAGATGCGCGGGGGGGGCATGGGCTTGAGGACAGACTGTGAACCGAGAGAACTCCTCAGACTGTCCAGTTCATCCGCTTGATCCTCTATCCTCTGCATCAGGTTGCCAAGCCGCTTTCGGAGCTTCTGATCCGGGTCCTTTCTGTCTTGAGGGCCCAGGGCCCGAGGAGCAGTTGAAGGAACTCTCTTTTCAGCTTCAGAAGCTTCCGTACGAGCCGGAACCAACATCCAAGAGCCCTCACTGGGGCCAACGAGCGGCCGTAAGGGGCGCTCCAGGACGATCGGGTGGATCACCCGCAGGGGTACTTTGGGGCGGCGAAACATGGCAGGTAGTCCTACAAGTACCCTATTTGCCACTATCCGTGTTGTTCCCAGGGTCTTTTTTGGATGAGGAACCACAATCTTCCCCAGCCAGTGCCTGGAGCCAGCCAGACCGGTCCTCAAGTTCCGGGCATTTCGCATCCGGCCCCGCCCGCGAGCCAGGTCTTGACTGGCCGCAGGCCCAACCAAATTCTCCCCCAGGCGAGCCCCTCAGCAGGGACTGACCAGGCACAACGATTGCCAGGAACGCTCGGTATCAATCAACAACCATGCCCCAATGCTGCCGGCGCCCGAATCAATAGTAGAGCAGGCCGAGCAGCGACCAGTCGGCTCCTCCCCCAAGACCCAAGAACGATGGGCAGCTTGTGCTCTGGCGCGGAAGACATGACGTCCGAGGGCTAAGAACCCAGGGCCCTGCACGACAATTGCCTCAGCAGCACAAGACCAGGCGCTGTCTAGCGGTCAGATTCCTCGCCTGAAGCCTCCGCTTCACCGCTGGGCTCTTCACCTCCAAGCGCCAGCCAAAGATCAAGGCGCGTTTCCAAGGCAGCCCGCCGGGCATGCAGCAGTTCCGCATCCGCAGCCAAACGACCTCGCCGGGCGTCGAGCACTATCACGATGCCCACCAACCCACTGACGTATTGTTCCTGCGCAAGGCGCTCCGCCTCCAAGAATTCCTCGCTCATCTGTTGCAAGGCGACCAGCCGCGCATCCACAAAGGAGCAACGCACCAGCGCTGACTCGACTTCCCCACAGGCACGCAGAACCAACCCGGCCCACTCCGCCAGTACTGCTCGGGTCTGGGCATCTTGAGCTCTTACCCCGGCCCGCAGGCTCCCTGCGTCGAAGACCGGACGAGCCAGGTTGGTCGCAAGGGACCAGATTCCGAAATCCGAATCGGTCAGGTCCCCGGACTCATCCGATGAGGCCCCACCTGAAGCACTGAGAGAAAGCCGCGGATAGAGATCTGCGCGGGCCAGCTGGGAACGTGCGGCTGCGGCTTCGGCGCGAATCCGGGCGGCTTGAAGATCCGGGCGACGGCCCAGCAAAGCAGCAGGAATCCCCGCCGAGAGAGTCTGGGGAATCTCAGGGAAGGTATCGGCGGCGCTGAGTTCCCCCGCGGGGTATCGCCCCAACAAGACTTCCATGGCGCGGGCGGCCAGATCCTTGGCCTGTTCCACCTCCAGCAAGCTCGCCCGGGCCCGGGCCGTATTGGCAGCGGTCAATCGCAGATCCAAGGCCGGGCCGACCCCCGCCTCGAAACGGCTGCGAGCCCAGTGCTCGCTTCTCTGCCAGCTAGCTAGGGTCTGCTCGGCGAGGCGCACCTGCTGATTCGCCTCCAAGAGGGCAAACCAGGCCCGGCAGACCTGACCAGCCAAGGACAGGCGCGCTCCCTCCAATTCAATCCTAGCGGCTCGCGAATCCGCGTCCGCAGCCCGTGCCCCGGCCCGCACCCGGCCCCAGAGATCCACCTCCCAGGAGGCAGACAAACCCGAGTTCCAACTTGAAGTTGTGCTCGTCAACACTGAGTCCCCGATTCCCGGGATGGGCAAGCCGATGTAGTTGCGCCGGTTGCGCTGAAAATCCAGACCAGCCAGGACGCTGGGGTAGAGACCCGCCCGCGCGATCACCCCTTGGGCCGCCACCGCCTCAACCCGCTGGGCTGCCGCCAACAGGCTCTGGTTGTGACCCAAGGCCTCGACGATCAGATCATCGAGACGAGAATCACCCAGTTGAGCCAGGAACTGAAAAGGCGCTTCCGGGTCGGCACTCATGGGTGCCGACCAGGTGGCCGGCAGAGGCAGGTTGGGCCTGCTCACCTGAGGAGCCGGGCCGACGCAGGCGGAAAACAAAAGGCCCAGACCGAACTGGGCAGGAAGAGACTTGAAATGAGGTGAAATCAAGGGAATGGAAGGCAGGCCCACGGCCACTGGACGGGTCGGCCCTGGGCGGGAGTTCCCCCGCGGGTGGAGGCACTGGCCCCAAGGGAGCTCGGCAGCGGGCCGAATTGGGTGTCAGGGGGAAGGATAATCTCGCTCGGTGCTGGTTGTCGATCATGCCCGACAGGGGGCAAAGCCCCGAGGACAGGGCGCGCATCGTGCACGTCAGACAGCCCTCTTGGACCCTCAGAAGGCGTCAACATACGCTCTGAGCGGGGAGCAGCAAGTGAGAATGAATACTCCGGGCCTCCCCTGCGTAGAATGCATCCGGGCGACCCCCACTCTCGGGGCTCGCAGGACGGATTGATCCCCACCAAGAGGATAGCGAGATGGGCGTAATGGACTGGTTCAAACAAGGCACATCAGAAATGATGGTGGCGCGCCCGGATGGCGCTAAGGCCCAGGTGGTCTGGAAACACCCTGACCCCACCATCCCCACCATGGCCCAACTGACCGTGGAGGCCGACGAAGTCGCGCTATTCTTCAAGGACGGCAAGGTAGTGGGCACCCTCCAGCCAGGCCGTCACACCCTGAACACATCGAACATCCCCTTCTTTTCCAATCTGGTCGATACCTTCACCGGCGGCAACGTGCTGATTTCCGAGGTGTTCTTCGTCAATACCCGGGAACATGTGGGTGCACGTTTTGGCGGCCGCATTGGTCATGTGGAAGATCCCAAGTCAGGGGTTCCCGTGGAGACCCTTGTGCATGGAGAATTCAGCTTCCGAGTCGTTGATCCTGAGCAATTGGTGATCGGTCTGGTGGGCATGGGCCGCGCGGAGTCCTTCGCAGTCAAGTCCTGGCTCAAGGAACAGGTCCTCAAGGTCATGCGCGATCGTGTAGCGGAGACCTTGGTCAAGCGCAAGTGGCCCCTGCTCGATGTGACCAGCGGCGCGTACACCGAGGAGTTGGAGCAAGAGGTTCTCGCTGGCCTGGACGCTCATGTGGCCCCCTATGGCTTGACCATTGTGCGCCTGGGCAACTTCGTGGTGGGCATGGACGAAGACGATGCAGAACACCTCAAGACCCTTTACCGGGATGCGGCCTATCTGCGCACCGTGGGCGGTGTGGCGAATTACCAGCGTTTCGCCGCGGGCAAGGCTTTCATGGGCGCGGGCGAGGGCATGGCCGCGGGCAGCATGGGCGGCGGCGGTGGCGACGGTGGTGGAGGTGGTGGCAACCTTGCCGCTGGAGCCAGCCTGGGCATCGGTCTGGGCATGGCCCAGATGTTGATCAGGGACAACGCGGGGGGCGATACGCTGGCCCCGGTCACCGCTGGAGTTGTCTGCGGATCCTGCCAGGCAAGCGTTGCTCCAGGCAAATTCTGCAGCCAATGCGGCGGCGCTCTCAAGCCACCAATGGCCGCAAGTCCCCTGGCCTGCAGCGGCTGCGGAGAGGCCATGGCTCCGGACGCGAAGTTCTGTCCTTCCTGCGGGGGCGCGAGAGGCTAGTCACCAACCTGCAGCGTAGGGATCGGAGTCGGGCCACCCCAAACAAAGACCCCAACCCGCCAGGGCCAAAGCAAGAAGCAAACGAAGGAGGAGCGCACCCCTGTTGAGGGACACGGGAGCGCAAAGGACTCCAAGAGCTCCCGCCATGCACAAGCCAGAAGAAGCGGGAGTCGAGGCATACAGCACCCCATTGAGCAGCAGCCCTCCTGCTCCCAGGGTCACTGGCCAGGCAAGCGCTACAAGGGCCGCGGGATCCTTGGCGCGTAGACAGACCGCAGAGCTGGAGCCCACGGCAATTCCCAGACAACCGAGCAGGAGCGCGCTCGCCCCGCTGGACTGAGCCACAAGGAGGGCGCCGATTACCAGCAGACCGAGCAAGCCAGCGGGCAACCACCAGCCCTGCTCTTCTCTGGACAGACAACGGTCAAGTGCAAACCCAAGCACAAGCAAGATGACCGCGGTGCCTCCCAGCCGGAGCATGGGCTGGGAGCCCAGCCAGTGCCTGCCGTGGTAGGGCTCAAGCCCATACCAGAGCCAAAGCCCCAGTCCTGCGAAGGCCAAGGCCAGGCCAAGCCTGCGACGCGGAAGGAATCGCACGACCGCGGTCAAGGGCAGGCAATAAACCAAGATCCCCAGCGCATCGATCGGCGGCCAGGGGGGAGCCTGCCCGTTCAGTCCGTGGTAGCCGGCGAAAAGGGCAAGCGGAAGGGTCAGGCCAACCGCCAGTACACGGGGCAAGACGGCCTGGCCGCGGCCCGGGGGAGAAACCTCTCCCAAGAGCAGGACCAGATTCGCAGCCAAGAAGCCAAAAAAGAGCGTGCTGAGTTCCAAGGGAGCACGCGCCTACTTGAGCATGCCCTCGATGGCGATAATCACTTCGACCTCATCCCCCACGGCGCTATCGGGATAGGTCGTAATGCCAAAGTCTCGCCGATTGAAACGAAAGCTCCCTTCGAAACCGATGCGCTCCCCGAAGCGCTCTCCCCGATCTCCTTGGCCCAAAATCTTGGACACGAGTTCGACCTCCTTTTCAACCCCGTGCAGACTGAACATGCCCACGATCTTGAGTCCACCATCCTCGCCCGCACTGACCTTTGTGGACCGAAACCCTGCATCGGGGAACTGGGTCACATTGAGGAAGTCAGCTCCCTTGACATGCCTGTCCCGCCCGGCGCTGCCCGTGTCCAAGGAAGATGGGTCGATCGCCATCTGCACGCTGCAGCTGGCAGGATCGGAGTCATAGACCAAACTGCCCTCAAAACTCATGAAGCGACCCCAGCACCAGGAGAGGCCCAGGTGCCGGATCTTGAAAAGAACGCCGGAGTGCACCGGATCAACTTCATAGGTCCTGCCCTCCAATTGAGCGGAAGAACTGCCGGGCGCATCTTCCTGAAGGGAAGGGCCAGCGGAGAGGGACCAGCACGCAACCAGGCCTGCGGCGGCGATCACCTGCAGCCTGTTGGACTTGAGCAGAGAAGGGATCAGGTTGGAGGTTCGCGTCATGGGTTTGTTTCGCTGGATGGTTTCAATGGAAGAAGAGCCAAGCAAGAAGCCGCTTTGGCTTCAGCAGCCGGAGACAGAGTACTCTCCCCTCACCTTTCCTGAAAGAACCAAAGATCCCCCAATCACTCCAAGGGAACCCGCGCACAACCAACAGGTACAGGCCGCGACTGCGTTGCGTCCGCCCAAAACCTACGTGGTCCGCCGACACTTCATGGCTCCCGGCCTCTGACTCAGCCTTCGCCGCGTAGCGCCATGACAGCAAAGCAAGTCGCCGCGTGACTGATATAGTGCTTGCCGTCGTGGTGCGGGGAACGGGAGAACCAGCGACCACTCTCTCGTTGCGCGCGCTTCAACCAGGCGGCCATCTTCTTCAGCTCTGGCCTGCTGGTCGGCAGGCCCGCCTCGCGAAGCGCGTTCAAGGTGAAAGCCGTGGCGTAGGCATCTGACGACTCGGAAAGCTCCGATCCGTCAGCTCGCCTCCAATCCTCTCCGAGATCCCGCAAGGCAACGCCGCCGTCTTCGCGTTGGACCGCGAGCAGCTCGGCAATCCAGAGTCGCCGAGCCTTTGCGGTGAGCACCCCGTCAAGGCGGCTGCCTGCCCACAGCCGCATGCCCTTCTGGTGGAGATTGACGGGCTGGTTCTTTCGCATCCATCCGAGCAAGCGTTTGATGCCACGGCGTGCAGATTCAGTTTGCCGGTCACTGACAGGCGCGTACCCGAGCGCCAACCCCAGCACGGCGACTCCGAAGTGCTGGTCAACCTCAAAAGGTGCCCAGCCGCATTGCAGCCAACCCTCAAATGCTCCCGACGTGGACAACGCATCCAGGCACCAGCGCAGGCCTGCCCTGGTGCCTGGTGTGAGCTTGCCTGTGGTCTCCATGTCGGAGATCGTGAGCATCGCAGTTGTCATCACCAGACCTTCGACCGCGCCACGCCTTCCCGTTGATTTCTCTCCGTCAATGATGAAACGCTTGAGATACCCCTGCGCAAAGCTCCGAAGCTCCTGATAGCGACGGTCCTTGGAACCTGCAAGAGCCGCTAGTGCAAGTCCGTTGGTGTGGCAGGTGATGCACTTGCGCTGCTCGCTCCACTGAATGGAAGCTTGCAGGGCAAAATCCTCGCCTCGTTCAAGCGACCACAGCTTTGCACGTGGCTCATCGGCGCGGTTGGGCGCTAAACGGTCACTGCTCGCTTGTTGAGCGGTGCCCGGTTCGTCCTTGACCTCGGTACCGTCCTGCGCACGCGCCTGACCGGCTGCACATCCAGCAAGCACGCTGGCAACAACGAAGACGAAAGGGAGTTTCATGAATTGCTGGGGAAGATGTACCAACGCTTGGCCGTGCACGGTTTCCCTTGGCAACGAAAGGGGAACCTTGGCTTCCGCATGAGGAGAAAGGGTACCCTGCGGACTGTGTTTTCCGCGCTCTCCACTTTGCCCATCGCCCCCCCCGGGGCGCTGCCCGCCCTGGCGGGAATCCTGGCTGCTGGCGTGGCAGCCCAGTGGTTGGCCTGGCGCCTGAGAGTGCCCTCAATCCTGCTTCTGCTGGCCATGGGACTCCTGCTGGGACCTTGCACCGGTCTGCTCGATCCCGCGAGTCTATTTGGAACCCTGCAGAGCCCAATGATTTCCCTGGCGGTGGCGATCATTCTCTTTGAAGGTGGCCTCACCTTGGACATGCGCGAACTCCGCGCCTTGCTGACCCCGGTGACTGGATTGATCATCGGGGGAGTCCTGATCACCTGGGGTCTGGTCGCCTGGGCCGCCAGCGGAATCCTTGGTTTCTCAGATGGCCTGGCCATTCTGATTGGCGCACTCCTGACAGTCACGGGCCCCACTGTGGTGGCGCCCCTGCTCAACCATGTGCGTCCCACCGGAGAGTGCGGGCCTCTCCTGAAGTGGGAGGGCATCGTGGCAGATGTAATCGGTGCAACCCTGGCGGTGTTGGTGCTGGGCGCGATCAGCAGCAGCGATGGATCCTTGACTTTGGGGGGCATCAGCTTGGGGCTGCTCAAGACCTTTGGCGCCGGCCTCTTGGTGGGCGCACTCTGCGCGAGCTTCTTGATCCTGGCACTGCGCCAGCGTTGGATCCCCGATCGGTTGGAGGTGCCCGTAACCCTTGGACTGGTGCTCGCCACCTATGCCTTGGGTGATTCGATTCAGCACGAAGCGGGATTGCTGGCGGTGACCCTGATGGGTTTCCTACTGGCCAATCAACGTGTTGTCCGGGTGCAACACATCGCAGAATTCAAAGAGACCCTGACCACCCTGCTGTTGGCCTGCCTGTTCATCGTATTGGCGGCGGGCATCCAGCCGGCGGAACTGGCCCAACTGGACGGAGCTACAGTGCTGTTCGTACTGACGCTGATCCTGGTGGTACGACCAGCAGCAGCCTTCCTGTCCCTTTCCACCAGCAAGCTCCCCTGGCAACAAAAAGCCTTCGTGGCCGGGGTAGCGCCCCGGGGAGTAGTGGCCATTGCAGTTGCCGCTCTGTTTGCTTCACGACTGCAGGGCGTCCTGCCCGATGCGGATCGATTGGTGCCCACAGTCTTTGCAGTGGCCGCCGGAACGGTTCTGGTCTACGGTTTGGGAGCCGCACCCTTGGCACGAGCACTCAAGCTGGCCCGCAAGGATCCCGGTGGGGTTTTGCTGGTGGGCGCGTCGGCCTTTGCGGAGAGCCTGGCCCAGGCCCTCGGTCAAGAGGGTATCCCCGTGGTGCTGGTTGACTCCAATCCAAGGCGCTTGAGTGACGCGCGCATGGCAGGCATCACAACCGCTGCGGCAGACGCCACCTCGGCCCATCCAGCAGAGCACATTCCCATGGGCGGCCTGGGCCACATGCTCGCCCTGACACCAAATGAGCAGGTCAACCGGCTGGCCACCCAACAGTTCGCGGAGTTCTTTGGCCGAGCAGAGGTCTACCGCCTGCAAGATGGCCAGCAGGACAAGGACATAAGCGCAGGACGCAGCCTGTTTCCAAAGGGCTTGACCTACCCCGAGCTGGCCCGCCGCATAGCCGCTGGAGAAACAGTTCGAGCCACAGAGTTGAGCGAGGAGTTTCCCCTGCAGGCCTTCATGGAACACCATGGAGATGCCGCGGTACCCCTGCTGCTGCGACGAGACGGCAAGCGCACGATCCCCTTGACCCTGGCTGCCGAGGCGTCCCCAGAAGCCGCAGACACCCTCTTCTATCTAGGTCCCGATCCTCAGGCAATTGCCGCTCAGTAAGAAGTTGGTTTTATGCTCTAGAACTGTCCGGGGCCTGTTCCTAGGCTGATGGGATGGACTTTTGCACGCACATGGACAAGGGCACCGGCTTGGGCTGCCTGCTCGCAGCACTCACAATTTCCTGCTACAACGCAGAACCCTCCGCGCCCACCGGATCCGGCGGACCCGGGAGTGGCACACAAGGCCCTCTGGGTATGGGTCCTGCTCTTTATCTGGACCTGAGCGGGAACAGCAGGGGCGCTGGAGGCAACTTGCTGGTACTGCGCTTCGACCGGGACATCACCATCGCGGATCCGACCCAACTCGATCTGCGCCTGCCCACACCCGGGAATTCATTTGGGGAATGGAGCGCCCAGCTGGACCCAGAAGACACCACCAGACTGCAGGTCTGGCTGGGAGCCGAAGCCAGTTTGCGAAGCCGCGGCAGACGAGGTCCTGGCCCTCCGCTCATCGGCCAGCCCAGCACCTTGCGCATTCCAGCAGACGGTCTGATTCGAGACGCGGCCACGGGTACCTTTTCCGCCGAAGACCTGGACATGGATGTGTTTCCGGGTCTGGTCCCCGCCCCGCTGGAATCCGGCGATCTGTTCGGCGCAGCCGCCGCCCTCTTGATGGACCTGAACGGTGACGGCGCCAAGGACCTGGTCATTACTGGCGGGGCGCCCAGCGCTGGCTGGCTGCGCTGGCAGGCATTGGATCATGGTGGCAACCCGCTTGCCCCCTGGGTGCTCATTCCCCTGCCCGATGAAGGACTTGCCCTGGCTGGCGGCGAAGTCCAGGGCAACGGTCAGGTGGACCTGATCGTGGGAACACTGGGAGCCGACCTGCTGCTGACAGACTTCCCCACAAATGCGAGCGGAGCAATAGCCCTACCCGGCAGTCAAGGATCCGGGGCCCTGCTCATGGCTGACATGAACCGTGATGGACTCGATGATCTGGTGGCCGGGGGAATCGCTGGCCTTTGGATCACACACTTCACCGCAACTGGACCTACCCCCCCCACCCTGATCAACGCAAACGCAGCACGGCACCTGGCACTGATCGACGCCAACCGGGACGGTCGACTCGATATTGTGGCAGCCCTCGACGCCCAGACCCTGATCCTGCTGGGAACCTGCCAAGGAGGCTACCTCTTTGGCACCAACCTTGCCCACAGCACGGCCTTTGATCTGCAAGTGGCCGATGTCAATTGCGACGGAATCCAGGATGTGCTGGGAGCCGGTCCTGCGGGTGCGCGGGTCTTTCGAGGCGTGGGTGACGGCAGTTTTTGGCCTGCGGAAGTCATCTCCCTGAACCCAACCCAGGCACTCTCCTGCGTGGATCTGGATGGTGATTCGCGCCCGGAGGTACTGCTGCTGGGGGCCTTGGATGGCGACACAGCTTTTGAGTTGTTGACCCCCGAAGGCTCGAACTGGAGCAGCGCGCAAAACGGGCTTCTGGCGGGGAGCGCTCTGGAGCTGGTGGCCGCCGATTGGGACGGGGACGGCGACACGGATCATCTGGCCCTGGGCACAGAGCCACGACTCCTTATGAGTTCCCTGGGTGGCACCTTCGGGGATTGGACTCCGGAATCCGCGCCCCTGGACCTGGGGGCGGGACCGGTCTCCGCCATGACCAGCGCGGACTTTGATGGCGACGGAGATATTGACCTGGCAGTGGCCGAATTGGGGACAGTTGCGCTTTGGCGAAACAACTCCGGCGAACTGATCGAAGTGCTGGAGATCACAACGGGCCTCAACAGAGTTGAGGATCTGGCCTTCTTGGACATCGACCAGGACGGAGACCTGGACCTCTTTGCCGCTGGCACAGTCAGCGGGCTGCGCATTTTCCTGAACAACGATGGCGCCTATGATCCGGCCCCTGCTGGACTCCATCCCGCCACCCCGCCCTGCAATTCCATGGCCTTTGGAGATCTCGATCAGGACGGGGATCTCGACCTTGTACTGGGCACCCTGCGGGGTCACCAGGACATGGTCCTGCGCAACCTGACCTCCTCGGCCAACCCGGGGGGCGGCGGAGGGGACACGGTACCTCCATGCACCTGGTTTGGTTTTGAGATCAGCCAACTGATGTCCGCCAAGATGACCCACAAGGTTGCCCTAGCGGATCTGGACGGAAACGCCAGCCTCGACCTCTTCTGCGGCCATGGGGTCAATGAGGCAGACGCGGCCTGGTTGGGCCAGGGGGATTGCACATTTGCGGAGGTGATGATCTCAGGCTCATCGTCGGCCACCTATGACCTGATTCTGGGAGACCTCAACCAGGATGGTGTGGTTGACCTCCTGCCCGCCAGCGAAAACGCGGATGTGATGCGCTCGGGTGACGGTGGCGGCGCGTTCGTGTTCATGGCCCAGATCCACCAGCCCCACACCACCGACCTTGCCTGGAAGGACTTGAACGGGGATGGGGTGCGCGACCTGGTCAGCACCCATGATTTCGGAGGCCTGACCAATGTCCGTTTGGGTCCCTGGAATTTCTTCACCGTGACTCCCATCTGGAGCCTGGACGGCGTGGACATGCACAACCTGGAATTGATCGACCTGGACGGAGACGGGGGATTGGACCTGATCGTGACCAGCGAGATCGAAGGGGTTGTCGGCCGGCTCTATCGGGCTCGCTGAAATCAATTCGGTTGGTGCTTCGCCAGCCAGCGCTGGAGTTCCGCGGCGTAGTACTCGGCCCGCTGCTGCTGGCCCCGGGCGCGGGTCAGCTCCACCGCTCGGGAAAGAGCCTGCTCGACAAAGACCGTCTCGCTTGATGTGGAGAGATAAAGGTCTGCGGCCAGCGTCCAGGCCTCAAGGCTGTCCTCATGCAATTCATCAAGACTTCTGGCCCGAGCGAAGGCCGCGCCCAGATGGCGTCTGTCCAAGTGCAGGACCCTGGCCAGGGTCTCTTCTGCGCTGCGGTAATCCTCCAGGAAAAAACGCGCCCTGCCCAACTGATACAGCACCCCGGGCTCGGGCGCACCATTGTCCAGGTAGTTCTGCGCCAGGGCAACTGCTTCCGAGTAGCGCCGGGCCTTGAGTTCAACGCGCAGGCGATCCTCGCGGGCCTCAGGGAAACCCTTGTGCTGGAGCAACTCGTCAAGAATCGCTTGCGCCTGATCCAAGCGCTCCAGTTCCAAGAACGCGCGCGCCAGGCCCAAGCGGGCATGGGGCGATACCCGCTCATGGGCCGTGGCCCGGCTGTAGTGCTCCGCGGCAAGCCCATGTTGCCCCAACCCCATGGCCGCGTCACCCAGCTGCATTTCGCCAATGGACTCAGAGGGAAGGAGGTTGCTCGGCGTGATCCAAACCGAAAGGGCCCAGATTCCAAAAGCGGGCAACAGCACGCCAGCGGCTCGTCGCGCCTGCGCCCCCCGGATGGCGCAGACCCCCAACAGCATGCCGTGGGACGCAAATACCGCCATCACAGGCCAGATGGGCAACCGGAAACGAGAGCACATGAAGAAGGCGACCACCCCGGCCCCATAGAGGGGCACGAAAACAAACAGGGGAAACTGCTCACGCGTCCTCTTGCGGCCAAGAAAGGCCCCCACCAGGCCGAATCCCAAGAGCGACCCAAAGGGCAGCAACCAGGAATTCGCCAGGGGGTCGTAATGGGTGGCGAAGAAGGTGGGCTCAAGGTTGTTGCCCAACTCCCGCGAGGACAGGAGCAGCCGCGTCTTCGTTCCCAGGTGCCGGAGGAAGGCCCCCGGATCCTGCTCCATCCAGTTCAACACACGTCCCATGTAGTGGGCCGAGACACGGCCCGGAGTCAAGCTCTCGCCCTCTGCCACTTCCGCTTGACGACGCGCATCCTCCGAACCCTCCCACCAACCCGCACGAGTTCCCGGCACGATGGCGGTGCTGCCATCGCTTTGCGGGTTGTTGCCGATCCACAGGTTGACTCCGGCCTGGGTGGCGACCAAGGTCCACTCGCCCCCCACCACCCGATTGCGCACCGTGATGGGCAGCACAGGCAAGATCCATCCGACGCTGAACAAGAGCGCCAGAATCCAGCCTGCCCGACCCTGCGCACGGCCGCGCACCCAGAAGAAAAACACGGGCGCAAAGAGCAGCACATTGGGCCGGGTAATGGTGGCCAGCCCCCACAACAAACCAGTGCAGAGAGCGCTCTTCCCACCCGGGTGCTGATGCAGACCAAGAGTGGTGATCAAAGCCCCCAGCAGCAAGGGCAGAAACAGCACAGGAATCAGAAGTTCCGTGTCGAAATGCAAGGGCACCCAAGCCACCGCCATGATCAGCGCAGCCAAGTTCCCCTGTGCACGACCAAAAACCCGCAGGGCCAAGAGGCCTGTCAAGAAAACCGTCGCTCCCCCCAGCAGGCACTGAACCAGACGCCAGGCAAGCAGATTCTCCCCGAAGACCGCGTTCAAGACCCCCAGAAACCAGGGGTAGAGGGGCGCACGAAAGTAGGCTTCGGTGTGAATTTCCTGGCCCAGTGCAAAGGCTCGGGCCCAGTCCAGGTGATAGCGGGCATCCATGATCGGCGCCTGGGCGTAGGGGCTCGCCTCTCCGAAGAGCACATGGGCCACCCGTAGCAGGACCCCCAGGACGGCGATCCCGATCAGAGCCCGGGGAATTCGCCCCTGGTCCTGTGCTCGCCTGTCCCCATTCCCTTGATCCGCATCCCGCACAGAGCAGAGCCTAGCAAGCTGATCGCCCACGCTCCTAGAATCTCCCACGATGCTGCCTCACCCCCTGAGCAACCTTGTGCCCCAGCCCCGGTCCCTCCACCTGACCGGCGGGGTATGGGATCTGAAGCCGGGCGGAGCGCTCACGGCGGGCGGCCCGAGCGAATGCCTTGACCCTTGCCTTTCGTTCTTGGGCCCTGATCTTGTGCGGCCAGCGAGAGCGGGCGAGACCCCGGCGATCACCCTCTCCAGCGCACAACAGACAGGCGAGGGATACGAGCTGGAGATCACGTCCTCCGGCATCCGGATCAGTTGTGCTGCCCAAACCCCCCACCCTGCCCTGGCCACCCTGCTGCAACTGCTGCGCCTGGCCCGGAACGAACCGTTGCCTCTGGGACTGATCAAAGACGCTCCTGCCCTTGCCACCCGTGGCTTCATGCTGGATGTGTCCCGGGACCGGGTGCCCAGCATGGAGCACTTGCACGATCTGATCCGCACTCTGGCCGGGCTCAAGTACAACCACTTGGAACTCTACACCGAGCACACATTTGCCTATCGGGGTCATGAAAGCGTCTGGAAGAACGCCTCACCCTTGACGGCGGACGAGGTGCGCGAGCTGGACCGGTTCTGCGCGTCCTTGGGCATCAACCTGGTGGCCAACCAGAACTGCCTCGGCCACATGCACCGCTGGTTGACTCTGCCGCAATACAAGAGCCTGGCCGAGGACCCACGGGGAATGGAACACGCCTTCAGCTTGACCAAGGAACCTTTCAGCCTGTGTCCCACGGATCCGCGCAGCCTGGAGCTTGCCACGGATCTGATCGACCAGTTGCTTGCCTGCCACCAGTCCAGGCTGATCAATGTAGGACTCGACGAGACCTTTGATGTGGGACAAGGGCGCAGCGCTGACGCCTGCAAACAGCGCGGCAAGGGACGGGTCTATCTGGAGTACCTGCAAAAGATCCACGCTCACCTGGAATCCCGTGGAGCCCAGATGCTCTTTTGGGGTGACATCATCTGCCAGCACCCCGAGCTGGTGCCGGAGTTGCCCAAGAACGCGCTTTCTCTGCTCTGGGGTTACGAAGCGGGCCATCCCTTTGACAAACAAGCGCGTCTGTTTGCCGATTCTGGACTCGACTTCTGGATCGTGCCCGGAACCAGTTCCTGGCAGAGTCTTCTGGGCCGTATCGACAACGCTCGCGCCAACCTTGCCGAAGCGGCCCAGACTGCCGTGAAACACGGCGCCAAGGGCTGGATGGTGGCCGATTGGGGCGACTTCGGGCACTGGCAGCCATGGCCCATTTCCTGGCCCGGGTTGGTCCTGGGAGCCGCGGAGGGGTGGAATCCGGGCCAGACCACCGGCGACCTTGCCAGCCAGATCGAGCTGGCGATTCCAGAAGCCGAGGGTCACGGCCAGGGCATCGTCGCCCTGGGCCAGGCCCACCAGGCACTTGACTCGCCCGCAATCAACGGCACCAGCCCCTTCTTTCATCTGCGCTATGCCCACAGGCCCCTGCCGCTCAAGCGCGCACCGAACCTGACTCACGAGGGCCTCGCGCGCATGGCACAAGCCAAGATCGAGGCCCTGTCCCTCTTGCCTGCGGGCACGCCGCTCAACCAGGAACTGCAAGCCGCCTGCGCGCTGAGTGGATTGGGCGAGGCGCTTGCAAGCGCACGATTGGGAGGCGGACAAGGGGCGCACCTCACCGACATCCCCAAGGAGACTCGGACCGAACTCAAAGAGCAGCTCGACCAGGTCCTGAAACAACATGCCGAGGCCTGGTCCCTGCGCTCACGATCTGGAGGTCGCGAGGATTCGCTTCAACGCCTGCGCAATATCAGCGACCTGCTGAATTAGCAACCCGCAGACAAGAACCCACTGGCACGCGCCAAGAAGAGCGCCAGGCCCAGGACTGCCACCAACCAGCCCACGCGAGTCATGTGCTTACGCGCAAGGGACACCAGGGGCAGAGCCACCAGCAAACAGGCCGAAGGTGCCGCGGCAAGAAAAATCCAGCGCGTACTCGCGGGTGCCAGCACCTCAGGCAGCAGGGTGGGGTGTTGAACCAAGAGCGCCCCCATTGCCGTGCCCATGATCCCGGCCGTCAGCCAACGGATGCGCGTACCAGGATTGAGGGCCACATCACTGCCCAGATACACCGCGCCAACGGCACAAGCCAGACCCATGGTGCGCAGTTCCAACTGAAACCCCAAACGGGTAACCCAAAGCGGAGCAAGAAGTGCCGCGAGAAACCAGACCAGCAAGTCCCAGCCAGCCCGTGTGCTTCCCGCCGCCAAGAGCAGGACGATCAGGGGAGCAGCACCCAAGAGCCCCACCAAGAACCCCTCCCAAAGGGCTTCTCTCCGCAAAGAAGGTCCACGGGTCCCGCTCCAGTCCGCCTGCCCACTGGACAAGATCTCCAGATCTGGCAGAGCATCGGGCCAGTGCACGATCAAAGTGGAAAGATGTCCGGGACTGGTCTCGAAGAACGGGTCGATGGTCACCGAGAGATGATCCAACTCGAAGTCCAAAGGCAAGCGATAGGCGGCCTCCAGCCAGACCCTTCCGTCTCGCTCAAGGGGCTCGCCCTTGTTCATCAAGGTCAACTCCGGCTGGACCAGTGGCAAAGACGATTGGGCGCCCTCTCCGGACGCTCCGGTCAGGCGCAGGTGCTGATCGAGGTACGCGAGGATCGAAGCCTCAGAAACCAAGAGCTCCTGGCTTGAAAGAGCACCGTCCTGATCAGGATCGACCAGATCCAAGACCTCTGCCAGACTCTCCAGCTGGACTTCAAAGTGAATGCTGAGGTGACCATCCGCAACCCAGATCTCCGTCAAGCTCTGAGAATCGGGATGACCTGTCGATGACAGCCCCCCCCCTGAAAGACTCACAAGCAGCAGGCCGAACCAGGAGCTCAACCCGGCCCGTCCACCAACGCGTAATCAAGCACATCCTTCACATCGCTGAGGGGCACGAAGGTCAAGCGCTCACGTGCCTCCTCGGGAACATCACGCAAGTCCTGCATGTTGCGTTCTGGCAAGAGGATTGTGCGTATACCCGCAGCCAGGGCGCCAAGGACCTTTTCCTTGACCCCGCCCACCGCCAAGACGCGCCCGCGCAGGCTGATTTCACCGGTCATGGCCACATCCGCCCGCACTCGACGACCTGAGAGCAAGGACACAATTGCCACATAGATAGCAACTCCAGCGCTGGGACCGTCCTTGGGCACAGCACCACCGGGCAGGTGCAAGTGCAGGTCCTTGTTCTGGAAGGGGTTGGGGTCCAGCCCCAGGTCCTCGGCTCGAGAGCGCACCAGGGTCTGGGCGATGCGTGCACTCTCCTGCATGACTTCGCCAAGTTGACCAGTCAAGATCAACTCCCCCTTGCCTGGCATATGAGCCGCTTCTATGAACAGGATCTCGCCTCCGGTGGGGGTCCAGGCGAGGCCCGTGGCCACGCCGCTGCTGGCTGTCCTCTCACGCACATCGTGCTCGTGTTCCCTGGGACCCAGGATCTTGACGACCGCGGCAACGTCCACAACCAGAGCCTTGCGCCTGCGACCCTTGGCCACTCCAAAGGCCGCATGGCGACAGATCGCGGCCAGACAGCGTTCCAGCTGCCGCACGCCCGCCTCGCGGGTGTGGAAACGAATCACTTCGCGCAGGCCGCCCACGCGCAGCTTCAAGTGGGCCGTGGTCAAGCCGGCCCGTTTCAGTTGCCGGGGCCACAGGTGAGCCTTCGCGATGGCGAGCTTCTCGCTCTCGGAGTAGCCCGGCAACTCAATCACTTCTAGCCGGTCCCTGAGGGCCGGCGGCACTGTGTCGAGCACATTGGCCGTGGCCAGGAAAAACACTCCCGACAGGTCAAAAGCTAGGCCCAGGTAGACATCGGTAAAGGTCTTGTTCTGGGCGGGATCGAGCACCTCCAGGAGGGCCGCGGAGGGATCCCCTTGAAAGCCCCGACCCAATTTGTCCACCTCGTCCAACAGAAACACCGGGTCCATACTGCCAGCATCTTTGATGGCACTGACGATTCGCCCGGGCATGGCCCCCACATAGGTCCGTCGGTGGCCACGAATTTCGGACTCATCATGCATGCCCCCAAGCGCGATGCGAGCGAAGGGCCGCTGAAGAGCACGGGCCACACTGCGCCCCAAGGATGTCTTGCCCACTCCGGGAGGCCCCAAAAGACACAGGATTGTCCCAGCGCCCTCATCGGAGAGTTTTCGCACAGCCAACGCTTCAAGAATGCGCTGCTTGACCTTCTTCAATCCGTGGTGGTCTTCATCCAGGATGCGAGCCGCCCGGCGAAGATCGACTCGAGCATGTGAGGTCTGTCCCCAGGGGAGTTCCAGCACGGTCTCAAGCCAGGTACGCAGCATGGGATGCTCGGCTGACTGCTCCGGAGTACGGGCCAGGCGACGCAGGTCGCGCTCCACTCTCTTGCGTGCTTCTTCAGGCAGAGGCAGGGCTTCGGCCCTGGCGCCAAGATCGTCGAGGTCCGAGTCCGAGTCCTCATCCTCGCCCAACTCGCGGCGGATGGCCCGCAGTTGCTCCCGCAAGAAATACTCACGCTGGGCCTGGTCTAGATTGCCCCGGGTGTCCTGGCGGATCTTGTTGGAGAGACGCAGGACCTCCTCTAGTTCCCCCAGAATGTGCATCAACTTGTCGAGCCTCTGCTTGAGATCGAATGTCTCCAAGAGGTCTTGCTTGGCGGCAGCAGGTGCGTCCATGAAGGTCGCCACCAGATCCGCCATTTGAGTGGGCGACTCGATGCCCTCGACAGCTTCAGCCAGGTCCTCAGGCGCTCCCGGAGCCAATTCAAGCACTTCCCGGGCGCGGTCCTTAAGGGCCCTGAAGCGCGCGGCGATTGGCTTTGTGATTCGTTCCTTGGCAGACACGATGCGAATGCGTGCGATGATGAAGGGCTCTTCCTGCAGGAATTTGACCACCTCGAAGCGATCATGGGCCTGACAGATCGCGTTGTGACGGTCTTCACTCAGGGGCCAGTAGCGCAGGATCTCCGCCACAGTGCCAACCCGGTGAAGATCTTTTGGCGCAGGCACTTCCAGTTCTCCGTCCCTCTGCAATAAGAGACCCACGGACTGGCCCTGCTGCATGGCCGCCTGAATCGCCCGTATCGAACGCTCACGCCCGATCATCAAGGGCAAGGCCACCCCCGGGAACAAGATCATGTTCCGCACCGGCAGGATAATGATCTCCTGCAAGCCTTCCTTGGAAGAGCTGGTCGCCCTCTTGATCTTGGTCTTGGTCTTCTTGCGCGCCACTATGAATCCGCCGTGATCGGTCTTTCGCCGCATTCGAACGGCGCTAGGACATTATGGCTGAGGACGCACCCCTACAGCAGATCCCCAAAAGGGCTGCGATAGCACGAACGCTGGGCATCGCAGTCATCAGGCCAGGCCAGTTCCCCATCGGGACCCAGCGCCTTTTCCGTACGGGCACACCAGCAGTGTTGACTGCGATCGAGTACATCCTCAGCACAACGCGCTTGCCCTCCGTGCACCAGCAATTTCTTGCTACACAGGTCCGCGCAAAGCAATTCCGGGAGCTTGGGTTTGGTTTCCATTCAAGTACTCCTAGATTGTGAGGGCCTCAAAGGCCTCGGCGATCAGACCCTGGGTAAGGGGCACCTTGTAGCCGTTCTCGGAAAGTGGTTCGGCGTCAGCCAGGGCGTCCTGGGCCGCCAAAGCCACGAGTTCTTCGCCTAGCGGCCGCCCCGCCAACTTGCGCTCCGTGCGCGTGCAGCGCCAGGGCACGGGGGCCACTGCTCCAAGAACCAGGCGGCAACTGGCCAACTTGTCACCGTCGGTTTGCAGCACCAAGGCCACCGCCGCCAAGGCAAAGTCATAGGCGTCACGTTCCTTGAACTTGAGATAGATCGAGCGCTGACCTGCAGCGGGAGCCGGAACGCGGATGCGGGTCAGTACCTCGTCCGCGGCGAGACGGGTCTCCCGAAGAACATCTCCTTCGCTTGGCAGAACAAAAAACTCCTCCAGCGTCAGCACACGCTCACCCCTGGGGCTGATCAGCTGCACTTCGGCCCCCAATGCCACCAGGGCCGGGGCCAGATCACTGGGATGCACGATGTAGCTCGGGCCGCCGCCGAGAATAGCGTTGTAGCGATTCTTGCCGTAGTAGCTGAAGCACTCGGTGCCTCCCTTCTTCAAGCAGGGATAATCTTCAGAGCGATAGTACCAGCAACGGGGCCGTTGATTCAGGTTGCCCCCCACCGTAGCCGCACTGCGAATCTGGGGGCTGGCGATGCTCGCCGCAGCCTGCACCAGAGCCGGGAAAGCGGCGGCAATGGAAGCGTCCTTTTCCAGACTCGCCAAGGTGGTCAGGGCGCCGATCTCCAAACTTCCGTCGCTGGCCCAGACCACTCCATCCAGGTCAGGAATGGACTTCAGATTGACCACCAGATCCGGCTCGACCAGGTACTCCTTCATTTCGGTCAAGAGATCTTGACCGCCCGCCAGCAGACGCGCCCGATCGTCGCTGAGTGTCTTGGGTAGGAGCCCCACAGCTTCATCCACCGAGTTCGGCAGAGCCATTTCAAAGTTCTTCATCAGGCGTCCTTGAGGGCTTCGAGCACTCGGTCGGGAGTCAAGGGAAGGTGGCGCACCCGAGCGCCGCAAGCGTTGTAGACCGCGTTGGCTATGGCCCCGGCCCCGGGAACCCCGGTCCCTTCGGCCATGCCGCTCACCGTGGGGCGCATGTCGTCATCGTCGATAAGGGCCCGCATGCGCGGGATGTCCTTGGCACCGGCGATCTTGTAGTCCTCCATGTTGGCTGAGAGGAGGTTGCCAAAGTCCGCGTCCAGCACCCTCTGCTCAAAGAGAGCGTAGGACAGGGCCCCCACCATGCCCCCGTTGATCTGGCTCTTGGTAGCGAGACGGTTCAGGGTCAGCCCCTGACTCTGCACCGCCACCATGTCGAGCACCTTGATCTGGCCCGTGCGCGTGTTGACGGCGACCCGCACAGCCTGGGACCCGTGAACGCCGCCGTCGGCCAACTTGCCCTGGTGCTTGCCTGTCACCACCAGAGGATCCCGGCCCAAAAGAGCGCAGGCCTCCTGCCAACTAAGGCTCTTTTTGGGGTCGTCCGTCACAAACACCCGGCCTTTGTCAAAGGTGTAGGCCCCGGGCTCAGCGCCCAGCACGGGCTCGAGTTTTTTCTCCAGGGCCTCGCGAGCCAATAGGGCCGCATGCTGCACTGCCGGAGCAACTGATCCCGTGGTCACCGAACCACCGGAAGCAACTCCCGGGGGCAGGGCGCTATCGCCGATACGGGCCTTCACAGCATTGAGGCCCAGGCCCAACTCTTCGGCCACGATGGTGCCCACATAGGTACGCGAACCCGTACCCAGATCCTGCACCGCACAGCTGGAGGTCACCGATCCATCAGAATCGATCCGCACCTCGCATCTGGCGCCCCCGTGGCCTCCACCGCCCCAGCGCGAAACTCCAAAGCCGATGCCCTCCTTCCAGTGATCTCCAGCAGGAGGCAGAGGAGCGCCCGCGGGACGCTGACCCGACGCCAAGGGCTTCTTCCCGGGCCCGCTGCGATTGGGATGCACGTCCCAACCGATTTCCTTGGCCACCCGCCGCAATTGACGGTGATGGGCCTCATCGCTGAGGTTCTTGATGCGAAACTCAAGGGGATCCATGCCAATCCCATAGGCCAACTCATCAACCATGGATTCCATGGCAAACGAAGCTTGGGGATGACCCGGCGCGCGCATGGCCCGATTACCGTCCAAGGCCTGATGAACCGTGTTGATCTTCGCGTAGGCCTCTTCCACTTGATACATGTAGGGCGGCGTGGGCAAGGAACCACCACTGGTGCCGCCGAACTTGAAGGCCTCTACCTCCAGGGCAACGATGCGGCCGTCCTTGGACGCCCCCGCCCGCATGACCTGGCGTGAACCGGAACGATTGCCGGTCATCAGGAACTCAGCCTTGCGATCGAGCATCAAATGCACCGGGCGCTTGAGTTGGCGTGCCGCGCGACATGCCATAGCTCCCTCCAGGCCGATGCCGAACTTGGAGCCAAAGCCCCCACCCATGTGCTGGCAGACCACCCGCACCTGACTGCTCTTGAGGCCCAGATGACGGGCGAAAGAACCGGGATTACCGCTCACCGCCTGGGTGGAAGCATAGACCGTGGCCTCGTCTCCGCCGTTGTAGTCCACCACGCAGCCGTGGGTCTCCAGGCACAGATGATGCTGCACGGGCACACTGTAAGTGGCCGAGACCTGAACATCAGCCGACCCAAGGGCCTGCACAGTCTTCTCCGCATCCCCCCGTTCACCGGACTGTCGCAGGTTACCGCGGCGGTTGATCTTGGGCGCGTCCGGGGCGCTGATCTGCTCCTCGCTGATCAGCATGTTGTCCTCGGGAGTCCACTCAATCTGAACCGCGCGCACCCCGTCCTGAGCAGTCTCTGGAGATGTACCACAGACAATCGCCACGACCGCGTCATCCCCCAGGTAACGCACCTGATCCTTGTCCTCTTCGGCCAGTTCCGCCAGCACCACGCCAGGGGTGGCCAGAGCTTGACTGAGATCGATTGACTCAATGGTCGCCCGACTGGCGGGGATCATCACCAGACGCCCGTAGACCATGCCCGGCAGACGCATGTCGTGGGAGAACCGCGCGCTACCGGTCACCTTCGCGGATGCATCTACCCGGGGATACTCCGTATTGAGCAGATTGAGTTTCTTCCGGGACTTCCAGCGGATCGTGGGGTCGACCATCAGCGCTTGTCCTCCCGACTGCCAGCGGCATCGAGTGTGCCTCCGGCCATCATTCCTTGGGCGGTCTCCGCGGCAGCGAACACATGAGGATAGGTTCCACAACGACAGAGGTTGCCCGACAGGAGTTCGCGAATGCGACTGGGGTCTGCCTCGGGTTCCTGTTCCAGGCAGGCAACCGTGGAGACCACAAAGCCAGGAGTGCAGAAACCACACATGCTCGCGTCGTGCTCGCAGAAAGCGGCCTGAACTGGATGCAGATCATCAAGCGTGCCCAAGCCTTCCACCGTGCGTACCTCGCGCCCGGCCAGATCCACCGCCAGGGTCATACAGGCGTAGGCCGGTTGGTCATCGATCATCACGCTGCAGGCACCACAGTTGCCACGGTCGCAGACCTCCTTGGCTCCGGTCAGAGGCGGATCTATACGATGGCGCAGCAGGGACAAGAGGGTCGTGCGAGGCTCTACTTCCACCGAACGCTTCTCGCCGTTGATGGTCAGAGTCAACTTGGAGAGACCCGTGAGGCGCGGACCGTCCTGGGGCCTCGCCCTGGCAACGCCAGCGGAACTCGCCAAAGTCGTGCTCGCCAAGGCGGCACTTGAGCCCCCGAGAAAGGCCCGCCGGGAGGGGCCGCTCGACTCAGACGAAATTCTGTCCGGGGGAGATTGGCCTGATGGAAGAGGTGCGCTGGGATTGTCCATGAATCTGACCGATGGTGTGCCTGGTGCGGGCATCCTATGCCGATCACAGACTCTAGCGTGTTTGCAGCTTGTATCCGCAGGGTGGATCGGTGAGATTCGCAGCCAACCGTGCTGGGCCCTGGGATAAGCTCCTGCGCCCATGAACGCACCCAGACCCTTCCTACTGCTCAGCTGTCTGCTAGCCTTGGGTCTGCCAGCCGCCTGCGGAGGCTCCCAGAAGGCGCTTGCCGCGGGCCGCACTCTGCGCTTTTCGGCCATTCCCCACGAGCGCAGCTCCGCCATGGCAGAGCAACTTGCCCAGGTGGCCAAATACCTGCAGAGGGAACTCGATCTGGCCTGCGAATATGTGCCCGTGAGCGACTACGCGGCAGCCGTGGAGGCCTTCAAGAACAAAGACGTCGACCTGGCATGGTTTGGGGGCGTAACCGGCGTCCAAGCCCGCAAGGCGATGCCCGGGTCACGGGCCATCGCCCAGGGCAGGGTGGATCCAGAATTCAAGAGCTACTTCATCGCCCATGTGGATTCAGGTATCGCACCCTCGGACGAGTTCCCAACGGCCATGGAAGGCAGGAGTTTTTCCTTCGGCTCTCCTGGCTCCACTTCGGGACGGCTGATGCCCGAGTTCTTTTTGCGCCAGGCAACCGGCAAGACACCGCAAGAATTCTTCGGTCACCTGAATCGCTACTCGGGCTCTCACAACCAGACGGCCTTGCAAGTACAGAACCAAACTGTGGACTGCGGCGCCCTGAACTACAAGACGTATGAGAGCATGGTCTCTGATGGTCGCCTCGATCCCGAAGTCTGCCTAAAAATCTGGGAGACCCCGCCCTACCCGGACTACAACTGGACAGTCCGGGGCGACTTGGACGACATTTTCGGAGCAGGTCTGACCGCAGCTCTGCAAGACGCTCTGGTGAATTGCGACGATCCTCAAGTCCTGGCGGCTCTCAAGAGACCTGAAGGCTTGATCCCTGCCTGCAACGAAGACTTCACCGCAGTCGCCCAGACCATGGCCGCGGTGGGTATGCTCCCCGAGTGAAGCCTTCCCCCGCCTGCAGCCTGGATCAAGTCAGCCTGAGCCTGGGTGACCGGACAGTCCTACAGTCGATCTCCCTCGAAGTTGGTCGCGGGGAACAGGTTGCAATTTTGGGTCCCAGCGGGGCTGGCAAGACAACCCTGTTGCGAATCCTCAGCGCGGGCCTGCCACCGAGTCAGGGAGGGGTGCGGGTCCTGGACCAGAACCCCTGGGAACTCAAGAGGAACGGGCTACGTAGTCTGCGCAGCAGAATCGGTTTCGTGCACCAGGACCATGCTCTGGTGCCCAACCTGCGTGTCTGGCAAAATGTGGCGGTCGGACGCCTGGGCCGGCCTGGAAGCCTAGGGCACATGCGGAGAATGACCCTGGCCAGCCGCAGCGAGTTGCGGGACCTACACGATATCCTGGAGCAGGTGGGCATCGCCGATCTGCTGTTCCAACGCACTGCGGATCTGTCGGGGGGAGAACAGCAACGGGTAGCGATCGCGCGATCCCTGTACCAGGAACCAGCGCTGCTGCTGGCTGACGAACCAGTGGCTTCAGTGGACCCCGCCCGGGCCCAGCAAGTGATGGACCTCCTGGTTGGCCTGGCGAATTCGCGGGAAATTCCTCTAGTGATTTCCCTGCATGACCTGGAACTGGCGCGACGCAACATGAGCCGCCTGATTGGCTTGCGCGAAGGCCGGGTTCTCTTTGATTCCGCACCGAAGGAGGTCTCTGAGGGCAAGATCAAGGAACTCTACGCCCTGCCGAGCCAGGAGAACGGGGCCCCGTGAACACAATGCTGCACAGCAAGCGGCCCAAACCCTGGCGCTTGATCGCCCTGGGCGTTTTTGCCCTGATAGGATTGACCGCGGCCGCGGCCATGGGGCTCACACTCAAGGACCTCTTACCTCGAGAAAGCGGCGCACGAACAGCGAGGGCATTTCTTGGGGCAGCCCTCAGCCCGGCCCTCGAACACACGAGCTGGGTGCCGGACGATGCTCCGGGCTTCTTGAGCTCCATTCTCCAGGCAACCAAACGCACACTGTTGATTGCCTTCGCAGCCCTGGGTCTGGCCCTGACCGCTGCCCTGCCCCTGGCCCTGCTGGCGTCCGAACGAACCTGGTCGGGATCCTCCAGCTCCTTGGCCAAGATCCTGCCCAGGGCTACGCGCCTCTTGATCACTCTCCTGCGTTCGGTACATGAATACCTGCTGGCACTGCTGTTCCTGGCAGCCCTTGGGCTCTCCCCCGGCGCTGGAGTGCTGGCCCTGGCCCTACCCGCCACTGGAATCCTGGCCAAGGTCTTTGCCGAATTGCTTGATGAAGTGGAGCCGGGCCAATTCCTGGCCCTTGAGGGCCTCGGCGCCTCACGCCCGTCAGCGGTTCTTTTTGGCACGTTCCCCCGGGCCCTACCGGATCTGGCAGCCTACACCTTCTACCGTCTGGAGTGCGCTCTGCGAGGCTCCTTCATCCTTGGCTTCTTTGGCTTCCCCACCCTGGGCCTGGGCCTCAGGTTGGCCTTTGAAGAGGGCGATTATCCCACGGTCTGGACCCACCTCTATGCCTTGATCATCTTGATGGTGGTCTTTGAACTCGGCAGCGCGGCCATGCGGCGGAGGTTGAAGGCATGAAACCTGAACCAAGAGACCAGCGCATCAAGGAGCTGCACCGCCAACGGCCCCGATCTTTTGGTCTGCACTTGGGTGGCGGGTTGATGGGCGGACTTGTGTTCTATTCCTTGATCAGTCCCAGCCTGCACCTGCAGACACTGTTTGCTCTGGAGCGCCGATCCAACCTACATCGGTTTCTGACCCAGGACCTGCTACCCCAGTCAGTGCAGCGCGAGGGCTCGGGTCTCGCCGGTTGGCTCGCCTGGGCCTGGAATGTGCTGCAAGAACGAGCGCTCCTGGCCAGCGCCCAGACCCTGGGCCTGGCACTGGTGGCGATTGTAATAGCAGCTGGGGCAGCGGCCCTATTGGCCACCTTGGCGGCTCGGGAAGACATCCCCCAGGAACCTTCCAGACCCATGGAGAACTATTGCGAGACCCCTGCCGATGGGGGTTCATCCAGGGCCCATGCGGGCGCCTGCACGCGGGCCCTTCCTGGCGCCAACGAGCATGGCCAACCCGCCTGGATCGGCCGCACTCTGCGGCTTGGATTCGGTCTCACCCGCAGCCTGCCCGAATACCTGCTGGCGTTCTTGTTGGTGGCCCTCCTGCCCCACACTGCCTGGCCGGCGGTGTTGGCCTTGGCCCTGCACAATGGTGGAATCCTGGGCAGGCTGTTCACCGAAACCCTGGAGAACGTGCCCGCTGGCCCAGCCAACAGCCTGCGCTCGAGCGGTGCGGGAGCAGCCTCGACAACCCTGCTGGCGCGCTGGCCCGAAGCCTTCACTCGCGCGATTTCCCTCACCTTCTATCGCTTTGAAACCTGCGTGCGAGACGCCACGGTCCTGGGCATGGTGGGCATCGGTTCGATTGGCTACCTCGTGGTGGAAGCCCGCGCCCGCCAGGATGTCCCCGAACAGTTCTTGCTTATCCTTTGCGGAGCAGCCATCGTTTTGGCCAGCGATCTGTTGAGTCGCATGGTGCGCCGCCGGTTGAGGGTTTCGTAGACTGCCCCCATGAGCGCAGCCCCAACAGAGATCCAAAGCCTGATCGAGACCAGTGGTCTGGGCAAGGCCTTTGGCAAGGTCCAGGCCCTGGACGATCTCTCCATGAGCGTGCCCCCAGGCGCAGTGGGTCTGCTGGGCCCAAACGGTGCGGGCAAGACGACTCTGCTGAAGCTGCTGCTGGGCTTGCTGATTCCCTCGAGCGGCAGCGCCCGCATTGTAGGACAAAGTCCACGAACCCGAAGTGGCCGCCTGACCATTCGCGAGCATGTGGGCTACATGCCCGAAGGGGACTGCCTCTTGCCCGACACCACCGGCGTGGAATTGATCTCCATGCTTGGGCGCTTGACAGGAATGACCTCCGAAGACGCCATGACCCGCACACACGAGGTGCTGGACTATTGTCAGTTGGAAGAGGCCCGCTACCGACCCGTGACCGGTTTCTCTACGGGCATGAAGCAACGGCTAAAATTGGCACAGGCACTGGTGCATGACCCACAGGTACTGCTGCTGGACGAACCCACCAACGGTCTTGACCCCAAGGGCCGCAGGCAGATGCTGGAGTTGGTGGCGGACCTGGCCCAGAACCACAACAAGAATGTACTGCTGTGTACGCACCTGTTGCCCGATGTGGAGCGCACCTGCGAACATGTGATTGTGTTGCAGCAGGGCAAGGTCAAACTGGCCGATTCAGTGGCAGCTCTGACCAAGGCAGATGGAGCCCGCTATCGCTTGAATGTGCCCCGGGGTGCTGAAGCCTTTACGCAGGCCCTGCCCGCAGCTGGGGTGATCCTGGAAGACCACCAGGACAACCGCTGCACGATCCGGCTACCCGACGAGAGCCAGAGCGCCGATGTGCTCTTCCAAGTGGCCGCCCGATGCGGCGCCTCCCTGGAGAGTGTCGAACTCGCCAAGTCCTCCCTGGAAGATGTATTCCTCCAGGCAATCCGGGCGGACGGCGAAACGAGCACCCCGGCGAGCACCCAAGAGGTGGCCCCATGAAAGCCAGCACCCACGCAGAGGTCTACCGACCCTTCACCGGCGAACTGCGCAAGCATCCACTGCGTCCCCTGACCCTGGCCTGGTCGGGAATCCGCCTGGGCCTGCGTAAGAAGCTGCCGGCTTTTCTGCTCTTCACTCCGTCTTTGATCACAGCCCTTGTGGGCGCGATCAAGGTCTACCTGATGTACTCCCTTTCCGAACCGCTGAAGGAAGACGGCAGCCTGGCGGGCATGCAGATGACCGTCGCCCTGCAAAAAGTCTTGGGGAACGTGGCCGCGAACGTGGTGCTCTTCGTCAAGACCTCGGCCTACTTCGCACTGCTGGCCATGACCTGGTTCGGCGCAGGCATGATCGCTGACGATAGGCGCATGGGCGCCAATCTGCTCTATTTCTCTCGGCCTCTGACCCGCGGAGGCTATCTGCTGGGCAAGCTGCTTGGATTGATGTTCTTTGGACTCTTGACCCTTGGCATTCCAACTTTCGTGATCGTGAGCACCGCAGCATTTGCCTCGCCGGACTGGAGCTTCCTGCGCTTTGAATCCGAGGTGATCTGGAAGACAGCGCTTTACGCGAGCACCTGGATCCTGACCGTATCGACGATTGTGTTGGCCCTCTCCAGCCTGGTGAACCGCAAGACCCTGGCCATGACTCTGGTGTTTGGCACGATCATCGTGCTCCACGGAGCAGCCGACGTGGCGGCGGAGCTACTGGATATCAGCGAACTCAAGCTGCTCAGTCTGCCCTACAACTTTGAGGTCTTTGCGGACTGGCTGTTTGATCAACAGCTCTCACGGGCCGACGACCCAACCCTGTCGCTGATTGCACTGGGCATCTTCGCGGGGAGCGGCATGCTGCTGCTCTGGCGCAATGTGCGCAAAATGGAGGTAGTGGGATGAGCGAGGCACTGATGGACAGGCCCGCCGAAACTCCCGCGCCGACATCCTGCGTGATCGAAGCAAGGGAACTGGGGCGTTGGTACGGAGAGGTGGTAGGACTCTCGGATCTCTCGGTAACCATCCAGCCCGGAATCACGGGCCTGATTGGTCCCAATGGATCAGGCAAGAGCACCTTCATGAAACTCATCGTGGGTGAACTCAAGCCCAGCCGAGGCGGCGTCCGGGTCTTGGGGCACAACCCCTTCGCCAACCGCGTGCTCTATCGTGAACTGGGCTTTTGCCCCCAACAGGACGCGCTGTATGACCACCTGAGCGCGCACGCCTTCCTGACCCACCTGCTCCGCATCACAGGCATGAACGCCAGAGATTCCAAGTTACGAGCCCAACAGGCCCTGGAACGGGTGGGACTGACCGATGCCATGCACCGCAAGTGCGGGAACTATTCCAAAGGCATGCGCCAGCGGGTACGCATCGCCCAGGCCATTGCCCACGAGCCAAAGCTGATCATCTTTGACGAACCCCTGAGCGGGCTGGATCCTATCGCGCGTCACCAAATTCGCAGCGTCTTCAATGATCTCGTCTCCAAGGGCTGCAGTTTGCTCGTGTCCAGTCATGTGCTGCACGAGTTGCAGGGTCTGACCGATCGCATCGTGCTGATCCACCGGGGCCGCCTTCTGGCCCAGGGCGGAATCAGCGAAATCCGGCGCCTGCTTTCCAAGCATCCCCGGCGCATCAGCATCGCCTCCGATGCGCCCGTCGACCTGGCGGTAGAGTTGCTGCGCCTGCCCGGAGTGCGCGCCACCCGAATTGCAGAAGATAACCGCACCCTGACCGTGGAAACCAAGAATGCGGAACGGCTCTTTGATGAGCTGCCCGCCATCGCAACACGCCTGCAGGCGGGCATTACATCCCTTGACTCCGACGACGAAGACCTGGAAGCGGTCTTCGACTATCTGGTGGGCTAGACCGCAGCACACATGGCATTCATCAAAGCAACCCTGTTGATCGCAGCCCTCCAGGCGGGGGTGCTGATCAAGTCGCTACGCTTCGTCATCTGCGTGCTGGTGGCCCTGGTTCCGGCGGGCATCGCCCTGGCCGCAGGAGGAATGATCGATGCGCCAGAGCTGGCGGTGAACCTCGGCCTGATGGCCCTGCAGTTCGCTGCACCCCTGGTGGGCTTGATTCTCGGTTCGGTGGTGATTGCCGAAGAGGTGGAAGGCCGCACAATTACTTTCTTCTTCACCCGACCGATCCATCGCTCAGCCTTGTTCATGGGCCGCTGGATAGCGGTTGCCCTGATGGGCGGCCTGTTGCTGGCGGTATCCGCTGCAGGGATCGCCTATGGCAGCAGCCACGCGCCCTTTCGGGACACCCAACCCCAGATCCAGTGGGAACTCCAAACCGAGAGGGCAACCGGTTGGAAGACGAGGAAGCCCGAAACCAGCAAGAACGCCTGGTACAAGGACGAGGAAGGCCGTTACCAGCGCGAGCGTGTCAGCGAGATGCAGCCTGGAGATGTAATCGAGCTGCCCGCGAACCAGCACGGGCGCCCGCAACGGATACTCGCGGTGAAACTGATCCCAAGGGACATGGACCTGCCCCCAAACTTCGCGGGCCGCCTGATTCTGGCCGCCAGCCTGGGAGCGGCCTTCTACACCATGATCACCGCCGGACTTTCGATCTTCTTCAAACGCCCAATGATTTTGGGGTTGGCCTATGCCTTTGCAGTAGAGGGAGTGCTTGCCAACCTGCCGGGCTCCACTCAGGCCCTCTCGGTTCAGTACTACCTGCGCTCCTTGCTGGTGAACATGGAAGACCCCGCTTGGAGTAGTTTCTTCGACAAAGCAGAGTTCTTGGAGCCCAGTCAGGCCCTGTTACGCCTCTCGGTCTTCGCAATCGTGCTGCTCGGGGGTTGCTCCTGGTCGGTGGCGCGCAAGCAGTTCGTGCTGACGAGCTAGCACGGCCGAGGGCAGAGGACACTCCGTAGCCCAGAAGGGACATCCTCCCGCACCCGGCGGCGCCAGGCCGGCTCTGAGGGGGAGAGCAGGCCATTGGCACGGGATTCGCCTGAGACGCTCCAACGGGACACAACCCGAGCCGGGGGCCACCGGCCAACACCCAACCCAACACTGCGACCATGAATCAACTCCTTCGCCTTGCCCTGCCCCTGGCCCTCGTCCTCGGGGCCAGCGCCCCAGCCCAGGCCCAACGCCAAATCCGCCCACGCATCAGCGCCAGCTTCCAGAGCGGTGCCTTCGGTGTCTCCTACAATCGCGGCCGCCTGCGCCTTTCCCACGGCTGCCGCCCTCGCATCCGCGCCCCCCGGCACCACCACCACTCTGGATGCTATTCGATTCGACGCCAAAGGACTTGGGTCGCGGGGCAGCGGCACTGGGTCAGCACCCCCGCTCAGTTCGGATGGGTCCAAACCGATTGTGGAACCCATTGGGGCCAGATCGCGCCGGCCAGCGGCTACTGGGCCCAGGACCCGGGGCGCTACGTCTACCAGAACCAGCGCTTCCTGGGCTGCGGACACTAGCCACCCGACAGAGCCAGCATCACATGCACCTCAGCTTCAGGGGAAACCTTGACGCTGAGGTCTGTTTGTTCCTGCCCGTCGACCCAGACCCGACTGTGCTCCCGAATGCAATCCCCCTCGTCCAGGATCCGAAAAGCGATCCCCGGCATGCGCCGGTTCAGG
>LWDU01033614.1_pt1 | contig 74971 bp, 83 predicted proteins | sample 727161 | NCBI WGS metagenome assembly LWDU01 (sample SAMN04566230, study PRJNA314399) | hydrothermal vent metagenome | isolation source: deep sea hydrothermal plume seawater | place: Mexico: Gulf of California, Guaymas Basin | collected 2004-07-11 | reverse complement strand
CAAATCCAACAGAGATGGTTGCGCGAGTTGGTCATTTAGGATTAACAATTATTGCAGCGTTTGCATTCTTTGCAGCTACAATTGGAATTAATATGGTGGCGAACTTTATACCTCCAGCTTATGACCTAGCAAATCTAATACCTAGCAAAATTAATTTTAGAACAGGTGGATTAATTACATCAATAGTTGGTTTTGTTATAGGTGCATTTTGGGTTTCGGTTATCAGTAATATTGGAATGTTCCCATTTGTAAATACACTTGGAGCAATACTAGCGCCAGTTTATGGAATAATGATTGTTGATTATTATGTAATTAAAAAACAAAGAATCGATATTAATCAATTATTTTCTTCTAAAAAGGGAGGCAAGTATTATTACAATAACGGATGGAATCAAAAAGCATTCGTTGCTTGGGCAATAGCAGGTGTATTTTCTGTACTTACTGTTTGGCATCCAGCATTATCTGGTTTAGGTGGATATGCATGGATTATTGGAGCAGCTTTAGGAACGGTTCTACATCTTATGATGTCAGGTCAAAAAACTAGAAGATAATTTTTAATCTTTGAAATTAAAACCCACTGTATTTTTATATGGTGGGTTTTTTTTTAATATTCTAAAATAATTTTTTCTTTATTGAATTTATGAATAATTAAATTTTCTCCGTTTCCTTTTCTATCTACTACTAAAAAGCTTGTGTTTTCAGTTGAAATTAAAGGAAAATGCCAAATTCCTGGCTTGTAGTTTATTCCTGTTTTAGGAGGTATTATAAATGATTGAATTTTATTTATATCAGGAAGATCACTCGGTGGAGCTACAAAGCATAAAAAAGTTGTTTCTTTCATTGGTATAAAAGCTTGACTACCCAATGGGTGCTTTTCCATCATATCAATTTTCATTGGGAAATTTCTTTTTAGAGCAGAAAAGATACTTATTATGGTCTTGCCATCACTTTTTGAAGTATTAATATTTGCTAAGTTATCAAAACGTTTTGCGTATCCAGCATTTATATCTATTGGCTCAACATCATTTGAGGATATTAAATCACCATATTGTGAGAAATTATCTCTAGTAATGATTATTGGTTTAATAACAGTTTCCATTAATCAATCTTTCCAAAAGCTCTAATTCTTGAAATACCACCATCGGGAAAAATATTAATTTTTATATAATTGATTTTCTTATTTTTCATTAGACGATTTTTAAAGTTATGTTTTTTATGAGCATGTAGCTTTACTTTATTCAAAAGCAGTTCCCATTTTTTAGATTTAAAAACAATAGAACTACTTTTAATTTTACCTTTAATGATGTGTATCTATCTGAATTGTGGAAATTTTTCCTTCTGTAGCACATTTAATAATAAGCCAATCAAAATTTTTTCCACGACTTCTTCTTGTTTCCCATCCGTCTCCCATATTTTTTCCACTTCCTGGAGCTAGAATATTTTCAGCTCTTCCAAAATGTTCACTATTACAAGCTATCGGAGTTGCTCCATTCAATACTGAAGTAAGATTTATAATTTTTTTACCAAATTTTTTTTTAACTTCCATTGATCCATAAACTCGTAGTCTTGCTACACCCCCGTCAGGATAAATATTTAGTTTTATGTGAGTAAAAATAGATTTATTATTTATATTAAAGAAATGATGACTATTAGGATTTGTAGTTTTTTTTTTTAAAATTGTGAACCATTTATAATTCTTGTTAGGTATTTTTTTTTTACAAAAACAAGCTTCTAGAGAAATTTTGCTAGGTTGGTTTCCATTAAAGTAAGAAGTATCTATATCAACCTTATTTATTCTTCCAGGTTTGCCTAATTTTAAAATTAAATAATCATGACCTTTAGTTCTTTTTCTTCTGGTTTCCCAACCGTCCATCCATTTTCCATGTTGATCAAAAACACCTTCTTTAAATACTGGTGGCCACGGATTTATAATTCTTTTAGCTGCTGCAAAAAACTCATCAGTTTTATATACGACTTTAGTACCTAGACGTGACTGGGCTAAATCAATTAATCCGTTCAAAAAAATGTATTTTTTTTTATTCATAAGAAAATTATATATCTGAATAATTTTTAATCCAATGTTTAGCTATATCAATTCTTTTACATATCCAAACATCTTCATGTTTTTTGACGTATTGTAAAAATCTTTTTAAAGATTGAATTCTTCCTGGTCTTCCTATTAATCTGCAATGCAGTCCTATCGACATCATCTTTGGTTTAGCACTACCTTCAGCGTACAATGTATCAAAGCTATCTTTAAGATACGTATAAAATTGATCTCCATTGTTAAAACCTTGGTTGGTGGAAAATCTCATATCGTTATTATCTAGTGTATATGGGATAATTAATTGTTTTTTATTCCTGCGAGTTTCCCAGTAAGGTAGATCATCACTATATGAGTCGCTGTCATACAGAAACCCACCTTCTTCCATAACCAAGTCTCTGGTATTTGGACTACAACGTCCTGTGTACCACCCCAAAGGTCTTTGCCCAAATATTTTTTTAATAGATTGTATTGCTAACTGCATATGTTTTTTTTCGTTTGCTTTTGAGATATTTTGATAATCTATCCATCTCCATCCATGAGCAGCTACTTCATAGTCGGAATTTTTTATAGCATTACAAATTTCCGGATTTCTTTCTAAAGCCATACCCACTCCAAAAATAGTAACTGGAATTTTATTATCTTGAAAAAGTTCATGTATCCTCCAAAATCCTCTTCTTGACCCAAATTCATAAAAAGATTCCATGTTAATATGTCTTCCTTTAATAGGTTGAGCTCCAATTATTTCAGATAAAAAGGTTTCTGAATGTATATCGTTATGCAAAATAGAACTTTCAGAACCCTCTTCATAATTTAAAACTATTTGAAGGGTGACCCATAACCAATCATATTTCTTGGATATTTCTTTTTCATAGAATAAAATATTTATATATTAAATTAAAAAAAATTTCATAACAAATCACACTGAAAGGTAGATTATGGCTATAAAATATTTAAAAAAAGCAATCAAAACTCCATCTACTGACGATCGCAAAACAAGAGAAACTGTTCAAAATATTCTTGATGATATCGAAGTTAGAAGAGAAGTGGGTATTAAAGAAATTACAAAAAAATTTGATAACTATGAAGGCGAAATAGTAGTTTCTAAGGAAAAAATAGAAGAATCTATAAAAAAAGTTAATCAAAAAACAAAAGATGATATTCAGTTTGCTTATCAAAGAGTAAGAAAATTTGCTGAATATCAACTAAAAAGTATGAATAATAATTTTGAGGTTGAATTATCCGAAGGTTTATTTGCGGGTCAAAGACTTATTCCGGTTGATACAGCGGGCTGTTATATTCCTGGAGGTCGTTATGCTCATATTTCTTCAGCAGTAATGGCAATTACACCTGCCAAGGTTGCTGGAGTTAAAAACATTATTTGTGCAAGCCCCCCTAAAGATAAGGACGGAGCAAATGCTGGAATTATATATGCTGCTAATCTTTGTGGTGCTGATGTAATATTAAATTTAGGTGGCATAGCAGCGATTGCTTCAATGACATATGGATGTTTTGATAACCCTCCGGTTGATTTTTTAGTTGGAGCAGGTAACCAGTATGTGGCTGAAGCAAAGAGAATAGTATATGGAAAAGTTGGTATAGATCAATTTGCTGGCCCAACTGAGATTGCAATTATTGCTGACAAATCTGCTGATAAAGAAATAGTTGCTGCAGATATAGTTGGTCAAGCTGAGCATGGTTATAATTCTCCTGGCTGGTTATTTACAACAGAAAAATCCGTTGCAGATTATGTTATGAAAAGAATTCCAGAATTAATTAAAGAATTACCAGAACTTCCAAAAACAAGCGCTGAGGCAGCTTGGAGAGATTATGGTGAAGTTATACTTTGCGATTCAAACGAAGAAATGGCAAAAGTGAGTGATCAATATGCATCTGAACATTTAGAGGTTCATGCAGAAAATTTAGATTGGTGGTTAAAAAGATTAAGAAATTATGGATCTTTATTTTTGGGAGAGGAAACAACAGTTGCATATGGTGATAAATGTTCTGGCACAAATCATATTTTACCAACTAAAGGCGGCGGAAGATATACGGGAGGTTTATTTGTTGGAAAATTTATTAAAACATTAACGTTCCAAAGAATGAGCAAAGAAGCAAATAAAGTTGTTGGAGCAACCGCAGCAAGACTTGCTAGAGCAGAAGGAATGGAGGCTCATGCAAGAACTGGAGACATAAGATTGAAAAAATATGGTCATTCAAATTAATCATGCAAGCTCTTGTTTACACAAACACACAAACATTAGTTTATAGAGAAGAAAAAAATCCTAAAGTTGTAAATGGAGAAAGTATAGTAAGAGTAGCAGCATCAGGCATATGTGGCTCAGATATGCACGCTTATCATGGAAAAGATAATAGAAGAATTCCACCTTTAATATTGGGCCATGAAATTAGTGGAACTATAGACAAAGGTAAGTTTGCTGGAAAAAAAGTAATCCTCAATCCTTTAATCACTTGTGGTAAATGTGATTATTGCACTAATGAGAAAGAACATCTTTGCAATAAAAGAATTATCCTAGGAATGAACAAACCTATAGAGAGACAAGGGGGATTTGCTGAGTATGTTTCTATTCCTGATAATAATATTTATGAATTGCCAGCATCTCTAGGAATGAAAGAAGCTCCTATAGCAGAACCAACCGCAGTAGCCCTTCATGCAGTTGAACTTGGTGAAAAAGAACTTTCAAAATCTTTAAAGAATACTAAAGCTTTAATTATTGGTGGTGGAGCAATTGGATTACTAAGTGGATTAATACTATCTAAAGTAAAAGATTGTGGTGAAATAGTAATAGTAGACCCAAATAAGAAAAGATTAGGGGAATGTTCTAAATATTTGAATGCACAAGGAGTTGAGCCAGGCAGCAAGATTATTCTTAATGATTATTTTGATATTGTTTTTGATACTGTTGGTCTCGAAACTACTAGACACCAAGCTATAAATTCAATCAAGCCGGGTGGGGTAATTATTCATATTGGTCTTACTCAACCCAGCGGATCTTTTAATTTTAGAAAAGTAACACTTCAAGAAATCACTTTTATTGGAACCTATTGTTATACAAATAAAGATTTTGAAAAAACTTTAAATATTTTGGCTAATAAAAAAATTGGTAGTTTAAATTGGATTGAATATAAAAATTTAAAAGATGGAGCTTCAGCATTTCAACAAATACACGATGGATCTTGTTCGGCTCCAAAATAATTTTACTAATTTAAAGAAACAATTGCCGCAGCAATAGAAGCTAATCTAGCTTCAGCTTCATCCGAACGACTTGTTATCACAATAGGAGCTTTTCCACCCAAAACAACACCAGCTGCGCAAGCTCCCATAAAATAAATCATCATTTTAACTAAAGCATTTCCAGCCTCTACGTTAGGCACTAGCATTATATCTGTATTACCTGACACTGTATTTTTAATTTTTTTAATTGCTGCAGATTTTTTTGAAACAGAATTATCAAAAGCTAATGGACCAAACACATCAGCATTAATATTTTCTTCTTTAGCTTTTTTAGTAATTAAATCAGCTTCTATTGAACTAGGAATACTTTCTATTATTTCTTCTGTAGCTGATAAAACTGCTACTTTAGGCCTTGATATTCCAATCTTATTTGCAAAATTTACAGCATTCCTAAGAATATGCATTTTAACTTCTAATTTTGGTAATACATTAACAACACCATCAGTAATAATAAATGGTTTATCATCCTTATCTAATGTCATATGCCAAACATGACTTAATCTTTTTCTACCAATTAAATTTAAATCTCTTTTTAGGACTGCTTTCATTAGTATATCAGTATGAATGTGTCCCTTGACTATAATTTTAACTTTATCTTCACTTGCAAGTTTTGCTGCAATTGGAGCTGTATTATTTTCTTCTTTTTCATCGATAATTTCATATTTTGAAATATTCCATTTTAACTTTTCAGCATATTTTTTAATTTCTTCTTGACGGCCAATAAATGTTGGGTTTATTAAATTATGCATAACAGCCTTATGAACCGATTCCATTGGAAATATTTCCCCAGCATTAACAATAGCAGCTTCAACTGTACCTGATCTTTTAGCAACATTGATCAAGTTATTGGGACAGACAATTTTTTTATTTGATAACATTATGTATTTAACTCTTTTAATATACCTTTTTTAAAGTTTGTTAAAGAAGCTTTACTCTAATATTTATTTCAATTAACTTATAATTTAAAAAAAATGACTACAACAAACTATAAATCCATTGCTAGTAAACTGAAATTTGAAGGTAGAGCATTTATTGATGGAAAGTATGTAGATGCTATTGATGGCAGAAAGTTTGAAAGTATAAACCCTGCGACTGGCGATGTACTTTGTTCTGTAGCAAGGTGTAATCACAAAGATGTAGATTTAGCAGTAAAAGTTTCAAGAAAAACTTTTGAAAGTGGTGTCTGGTCAAAGACTGCTCCAGAACATAGAAAAAATATTTTACTAAAGTTTGCTGAACTATTAACCGATCATGGCGAAGAGAATGCAGTTTTAGAATGTGTAGATACAGGAAAATTAATTAATGATTGCATCAATGAAGTAGCAAATGATACACCGATGCATTTTCAATGGTACGCAGAACTAATAGATAAAACTTTTGGAAAAGTTCCTCCAACAGAGCCGTCAATAACTAGTTTAATTATAAAAGAACCAATAGGTGTGGTTGTAGGAGTTGTTCCATGGAATTTCCCATTAATGATGGCTGTATGGAAACTAGCCCCAGCTTTGGCAGCAGGCTGTTCAGTTATAATCAAACCAGCCGAGGATACTCCGTTGTCTGTAATTAGAATTGCACAAATAGCAAAAGAAGCAGGAATTCCTGATGGAGTATTTAATGTTATACCTGGCTATGGTGATGCAGGTGAAGCTTTAGGAAGACATAATGATGTTGATGCAGTTTCATTTACAGGATCGACTGAAGTTGGTGGTTTGTTTATGAAATATTCTGGAGAAAGTAATTTAAAAACTATTGGTCTTGAAATGGGAGGAAAAAGTCCTTTTTTAGTTTTAGAAGATGCAAAAATAAATGATACCTTAATAGATAACGCTATTAACTCAGCTTTTTGGAATGGGGGTCAAAATTGTTCAGCAAATATGCGTCAGATTATCCATAGTACAGTAAAAGATGAATTTTTAGATAAAGTTTTAAAGAGAGTGAAAAATATTAAAGTTGGAGATCCACTAGATATAAACACAAATATGGGTTCTATGATATCGAAAGGACATTTAGCAAAAGTTGATGGTTATATTCAAAAAGGCATTGATGAAGGAGCTTCAATTTTACATGGGGGAACCTCAGAAAGTAATCAAAAAGGTTTTTTTGCTAAACCAACTCTTTTTGATAATGTGAAAGAAAATATGACTATTGCCCAAGATGAAATTTTTGGCCCTGTTCTAGGAGTCCTTACAGTAAATAGTACAGATGAAGCTCTAAAAATTGCTAAAAATTCTAAATATGGTTTACATGGTAGCGTGTTTACACAGGATATAAATAAAGCATTTTATATAGCTAAAAATTTACCATGCGGAACGATCTCAATTAATACTTTTTCCGAAGGCGATATTAAAACTCCTTTTGGTGGTTATAAACAATCTGGATCATTAAGTAGAGATCAAGGGACAGAAGCTTTAAATCAATATCTTCAAACTAAAACTATTTGGATTAGTCATTCATAAAAAAATGGTTAAACCATTTAAAGTTAATATTTCCAGCCAAACTATAGAAAATATCTATAGTAAGATAAAAAATTATCCTTGGAATAAAATGCCAAATATAGACGGATGGGAACAAGGAACAAATTTTACATATATGAAAAAAATTTCAGATTATTGGATTAAAGATTTTAATTGGAAAAAATATGAAGCAAAGATAAATAAATTTTCAAATTTTATAGCTAAAGTTGATGATTTAGACATTCATTTTATTCAAGAGAAAGGAAGCGGTTCTAACCCTGCTCCTTTACTTATTATGCATGGATGGCCTGGATCTATAATTGAATTTCTGCATGTTATTGAAAAACTTGCACACCCTGAAAAATTTGGAGGTAAAGAAGAGGACGCCTTTGACGTAATAGTTCCTTCATTGCCAGGATTTGGGTTTTCAGGAAAACCTCTTAATCCGATGGGACCAAGAAAAATGGCTGAAATTTTTAATAAATTAATGACTATAAATCTTGGTTACAAAAGTTATTTAGCGCAAGGAGGCGATTGGGGTGCAACTATTTCAAACTGGCTCGGTCATGATCATTCTAAAACATGTAAAGCTATACATATAAATTGTTTGACCATGCGACATCCTGATGGACCAAAAACTCAAGAAGAAAAAGATTGGGAAATTAAATTTAAATACGATCAAATAATGCAAGATGGATACAGAACTCAACAGGCAACAAAACCTCAAACACTAAGTTATGCAATGATGGATAGTCCAATTGGTATAGCTGCTTGGATAATAGAAAAGTTTTACTTTTGGTCAGATCTTAAAAACAACAATATTGAAAGTGTTTATTCAAAAGACATTTTACTAGCTAATATTATGATTTATATCCTCACAGAAACGTTTAATTCAGCTTCATGGATTTACTATGGTAGACGGGAAGAGGGTGGTAGATTTTTTTCTAAAGATTTTCATCGTATCAATGTACCTACAGCTTTAGCAATATTTCCTGCAGAAATATCTGAATGGCCTCCTCGATCTTATGCAGACCGCATATTTAATATTAAAAGATGTACCAGAATGTCAAAAGGCGGTCATTTTGCTGCATTAGAACAACCAGATTTATTAGTAAATGATATTGTTGAGTTCTCAAGAACATTACGGCAGTTATTTTGAGCTTAACTTTTTTAAGTCTTCCAATATATTTTTTGGTATAGAAATTTTTTTATTTAAATTACTTATGTATTTTTTGTATTTATTTTGACCAGGAAAGAGAATTTCTTTTACACCTTTTATTTTAGGTAATCTTTTTATTATTTTAATATTATTTTTAATTCTTTGCTTATAACTACTCCCAACAAAAAGATTAGGTTTTATTACAATAAATAAATGTCCAATATTCTGTGGTCCACTAAAATCATCAAATGGATCTTTAACTTTTCCTGCGTGGTTTCCACCAGTTAATACTCCGCTTAATATATCAACCATCCAAGCTAAACCAGATCCTCTAAAACCTGCTATTGGTAATTGAACACCTTCCAGAGCTTTTTTTGCGTCTCTTGTAGGTACACCAAATTTATCTAGAGCGACATTTTCAGGAATTTGCATCCCTTTTTTTGCAGCAACTCTTATTTTACCTCTATTAATCATTGATACAGATGTATCTAAAATAAAAGGAATATTCGATCCTGAGGGAGTTCCAAAGCAAATTGGATTTGTTCCAAATAAACTTTTTTTAGAACCATAAGGTGCTATAGCCGGAGGTGCGTTAGTAAAACATAAAACTATTAGATTTTTTTTAACGGCTTGCTCTGCATAAAAGCTCGATAAACCATAATGATTACTGTTTTTTATTCCGACTAAACCAATTCCAGTTTTTTTTGCATTAGTAATTGCTGTTTTTATTCCTATATCAGCTGCCACAAATCCTATAGCATTATTAGCATCTATATGTGAAATAGATTGAGATATTTTTTTTATTTTAATTTTAGGTTTTGAGTTAATAAGTTTTTTTTGAATCCTATCACAGTACATTTTTAATCTTGATAATCCATGTGTAGATGCGCCTACAAGTTCAGCTTTAATTATATAATGAGATGAAATCTCAGAATGATTATGATTTAAACCATGCTTTAGAAATATATTTTTAACTATTTTTTTTAAACTTATTTTATTCATTTAAATTTATTAATAGTCTTTTTTTCCCAAAAAGAAATTCTTTGTTTTTTATTTTCAATTAAATTTTTACATGTATGTGAGTATTTCTCTAGTAGTACTGCCGCATTCTTAAAGTTATTTCCTACTAAGTCCAATTGCTTTTTTATTTCAGATTTAACTTTTGCTGACATTTCTTCAGTCTTCATGCCAATGATTTCACCGGTTTCATGTGCAAGTCTTAAAGAATTATCTGAACTTTTTTCTATACCATCAATTATACTAGTTTTGCTATTTGTTTTTCTAACATATTCAACTCCAATTTTATAAAAAGAATAGCAGTTTATATAATCTTGCTGCATATTTAATAAAACATATTCTGCTCTTTTTTCTTCTTTTGTTTCTGCATAAGCCACATTAGCTAGCAATAGGCTTAAGATAATTATTTTTAAAGTTTTTCTCATATAAATACACTTATTACGAGTTAAAGCTTATATAACGAATCAGATATAATTCAATAGAGGTGGTGGCGGGAGACTTAAACCACCTCAGCCTAAAACCATCGTATCATTCCCACAATTCCTGCTGAAGCATAAAATATTTGTAATAATAAAATACCTTTATGTTTTCCAAAATAAGACCATAAGCCGATTAATATTGCAGAAATTAATAATAGTATAAAGCCTATGAACTCAGCTCCTATATTCATTGCAACTAGTAGTGAATATAAAATTGCAGTAATAACCCCGCTCCATTCAAGAACTTTGTTTTTTGAAAACGAAATCATTAGCCTTTTCCACGCCATGGAAGTGTTTTATCAATAATTTTACGTAGAGTAATATCGAATAGAAGTCCTAACATACCCATTATAAAGATTGTTATCCAAATAACCTCATATTGAAAATATTTTTTAGCAACGTTTTCAACAAAACCAATACCAGTAGTTCCTGCTAAAAATTCAGCGGCAACTAATGTCCCCCAACACATACCAATAGCAACTCTTACGCCAGTTAATATTTCAGGTAATGAATTTGGAAATATGACATGTCTTAGAATTTGCCATCTAGAAGCACCTAAAGAATGAGCGGCATGTATTTTTGATAATTGAGTACCTGAAGCTCCAGCTCTTGCAGAAATAATCATAATCGACAAAGATACCATAAATAATAAAAATACTTTTCCAACATTATCTATTCCAAATACAGTGATAACTAATGGAGCCCAAGCAAGAGGAGGAACAGGTCTATATAATTCTATCAAAGGATCAAAGAATCCTTTAGCAAATCTATTTAAACCCATAAACAAACCTAACGGCACTCCAACAATAATTCCAAGAACTAAACCTAACAATACTCTTAAAAAAGAGTCCCATATATGACCTGTAGGCACGGGTATTTTAAATGCTTTAAATTCACCGGTTGCAATACTTAAGACTTTACTTTTAAGATTTGGTTTCACAGTTCCATCCTCACTGTGTATTGGATACTTCCCAGGTAAAATATCTGCTATCCAATCTGGGAGAATAAAACCAACTATTTTACTTACATCCATCATTTCATACCAAATGAGTGGAATATTTTTAAATCCAACACTTGGTTTTAATAAAAGAATAAATTTATTCAAAGTATCAGAAGGTTTAGGTAACCATCTACCAGATCCAGCTTCAAAACAAGCACGTCCACTAAATTCTATATTTCCAGTAGGAAATAAAACAATATCTACGAATCTTAAAATTCCTTGTTCCTTTTTCTGAACCTGATCAAATTCAACAATCGATTGTTCCAAAACTTTTAAAGTTTCAGGTGGAAAAATACTAGCATACTCAATTCTTCTTGCTATTTTAAGAATATCTTTTGCAAAGATTGAAGTAACTTTCTGTGACTCATTTAATTCTGCTCTATATTTTTTTATTTCATCTTTTATCTCATTTATTGCTTTTTTATATGTAGGATTATGATTTCTTAATTTAAAGAACTCATCGCTAATAAGAAGTAATTCTTTTGCAGCTCTATCAAATTTTAAACCATTTTTTGAAGAAGGAATGGCAGGAATTTCTGCTTTATTATCTAATGCTGTTCCTGAAGATCCCCATCCACCTTGTTTTTTAACATCTTCTATTCTTTTGATTTCTTCTTCGATAGTTTCAGATTCATAAATTATTTTTTGAAATTCTTCCGTTAATTTATTAATTCGGCTAGTTACTTCCTTAATTTTAATTTTAGTTTTTGTTTCTAATAAATTTTCATTAGTTAATAATGGAATTGTATTTTTAGTTTTAGTAAGAAGTTTTAAAAGTTTATCTCTGTTTTGCTCATTGATGTTTGTTGAATTTTCAATTTTATCAAAGTATTTTTTAATATTTTTACCTTCAATTTTAATAATAGAAGTACTCTTGAGCTCTCTTTCGTCTATTGGAAACAAATATTTTAATGAACGTAAAGATTCGTTTACTTTTGCAACCTGGCAAAGTTCATTAGCTGATTTTGGATAAAAGGATTTTGCCATGTCCCACGAATAATAAAGCCATACTAACAATAAAAAGCTACTTCCAACAATTACCCAGTGTGTTCCACCTTTAGCTTTTTCTGGATTTCCAAAAACAGCATCAACTTTTTCTGTTTTAATTAACTTCCTCCCATAAAGTACGCAGCCTACAATAGCGAAAATAGTTGAAAATGTTAAAATCCCAGTAATCATATTAAATATCTTTACCCATTATCTCTTCTTCCATATCCCAAATCATGCCTAAGATTTCTTCTCTTTTAATATTAAAATCTATATTTTTTTTAATTTCTCTTAAATCTCCATTTAATCCCATTGAAGCAAAAGATAATTTATATTCTTTATGTATACGACCAGGTCTTGGAGCCATTACGTATAATCTCTCTCCAAGTAGTAGTGCTTCTTCAACGGAGTGAGTAATTAAAATTATAGTCTTTCCTGTTTCTTTCCAAATTTTTAGAACCAAAGACTGCATTTTTTCTCTGGTTAAAGCATCTAATGCACCTAATGGTTCGTCCATTAAAATTAAATCTGGATCATTGATTAGACATCTTGCAAGAGCTACTCTTTGTTGCATCCCACCAGATAATTGGTAAGTGGGTGTATTTCCAAATCCTTGCAAACCAACTATGTCTAACCATTCATCAACTTTTTTTGCTGTCTTAATTGGATCTTCTTTTTTCATTCTTAAGCCAAAGTTTACATTTTCAGCTACAGTCAACCATTCAAACAGGGCACCTTGTTGAAAAACCATTCCTCTTTCCACACCAGGACCATCAATTTCATTTCCGCCTAAAACAATTGAACCGGAGGTTGGTCTAAGAAAGCCAGCTGCAATATTTAATAAAGTTGTTTTTCCACAACCTGAAGGACCAAGAACTGTTAAAAGCTCTCCTTTTTTAAGAGTAAAATTTAAGTCTTTTAATGCGTGAATAGTATCTCCTTTCGGAGTTTTAAAAATCATGTTCAGATTTTGAGAAACTAAATCACTCATACTAATAATTTTGTAATAGAATTTTTATTAAAAAAATAGGCGCCAATTTAAAAATTGGCGCCTATTTTAAATTTTATCTTAACCTTTAAATTACAAAGGTAAGAAGCTAGTATCTACAGCACCTTTTGGAGTTCCCATTCCTTTTAGGAATCCATCAAGTGTACCACCTTTTTCCATAGATTTTTTAGTATCTGCAGCATTTAAGAATACAAATCCACTTAATGTATCTTTCATATCTGCAACAGACATTTCAGCATCTTTAGCTATAATTTTCATATCGCTTTTACCAGCTGCGTGTCTAGCATTAGCTTCATGAGTTACTTCTATGAAAGTTCTAAGCATTCCTGGGTTTTCTTTCATAAATTTTGTAGTAACAGATGTAATATCGATACCTTTGATACCTGCATCACGAGCTTCTTGAACTGTTAATAATCTTGTACCAACAGTTAATGCTGCTTTAATAGAGTTACCACCAAATAGACATGCCATAACAACATCTCCTGCAACTATTGCTGCAGCTCCTTCTTCTGGGTCCATTTGAATAACTTCCATTTTACCTTTATCAGCTCCTACAACTTTCATACTTTCATCAAAAACATACTCAGCCATTGTTCCTAGTGGAACCGCAACTTTTTTTCCTTCTAATTCAGAAGCATTAGCTTTTGTAATTCCTGATGCCTTAGATGTAACGCAAGTTGTACCACCCATTCCGTATTCCATAGCAACATCAACAAGTTTTAAAGGTGCATTAGATTTAACTGCGTTTATAAATGGCACTAGACCTTGCGAGTAAGAGATATCAATATCTCCTGCTAACATAGCATCAGTCATTGCTCCACCATTTGAGAAGTTTGTCCATTTAACTGGAACGCCTAAAGCGTCATCAAAAGTTTTTTTCACTTTATCTTCTTGGTTTGGAGTTGGCCATTCTAAAAAGAAAGCTACTCTTACTTCTTTAGCAGCTGAAAAAGCAGCTGTCATACTTAAAGTAAAAGCAACTATACTTCCTAGTATCATTGTCATTATTTTTTTCATAGTTTCCTCTTAATAATTATTAAGTTAAGTGAACCATTAAATTAGATAATTTCGCAGAAGTAAAACAAAAACATCTACTACCTTAGGTTGCACTAAGTAAATTTTTGTTGGTAGTTTTAGATTAAATGATAGTCTACTAATATTTTTTAAAGAAAAGAATTATGAGCTCAAAGAATATTTCAAAAATACCAAATTCACTACAAGAGCATTGGATGCCCTTTACATCTAATAAAGATTTTAAAGAAAATCCAAGATTAATAACTGGAGCTAAAGGTGTTTATTTAACAAATCATAAAGGAAAAACTATGATTGATGCTAGCTCAGGATTGTTTTGCAATCCTTTCGGTCATGGGAGAAAAGAAATTACAGAAGCGGTAGCAAAACAATTAGAGCAACTTGACTACTGTCAACCCTTCCAACAGGGATTTGGCGGATCATTTGATCTTGCAACAAAAATAGCAAGACATACCCCAGGAAATTTAAATAGAATTTTTTATACAATTTGTGGATCTTCAGCAGTAGAAACTGCAATTAAGATTTCAGTTGCCTATCATAGAGCAAAAGGAGATAGCCAAAGGTTTCGTTTTATTGGAAGAGAAAGAGGATATCATGGAATGAATATCGGAGCGACTTCAGTTGGAGGAATGGTTAATAATATAAAGGCATTTGCAAGTATATTAATGCCAGGCGTAGCTCATATTAGACATACTCATTTACCTGAACATAAATTTATAAGTGGCCAACCTGATACCGGAGCTGAGTTAGCAGATGATTTAGAAAGAATAGCAGCCAACTTTGGTGGAGAAAATATTGCCGCATGTATAGTTGAACCAATTGCTGGATCTACAGGAACGTTGGTGCCACCTAAAGGATATTTAAGAAGATTAAGAGAAATTTGTGATAAGCACGGAATACTTTTAATTTTTGACGAGGTAATTACTGGATGGGGTAGAACTGGCTCTCCATTTGCGTCACAAGAGTTCGGTGTAACTCCCGATATAATAACAATGGCAAAAGCGACAACTAATGGTGTTGTACCGATGGGTGTAGTTGCTTGTAAAGAAGAAATTTATGATGCAGTAATGGAAGCGGCACCAAAAGGTGCAGTAGAATTATTTCATGGATACACATATTCAGGAATTCCTGTTGCGGTAGCAGCAGCATTAGCTGTTCAAGATATTATTGAAAAAGATGATATTTTTAATAGAGCAAAAGATATGTCACCATATTTTCAAAAAGGATTATTCTCATTAAAAGATATAGATGTTGTAGATAATATCAGGGGTTATGGAATGATGGGAGGTATTGATATGAAAATGAATATTAAACCAGGAAAAGCTGGTTTTGAATGTTTCAAAGCTTGTTACGAGGCTGGCGTTAATTTTAAGGCTACAGGTGATTGCTTAATTATAGCCCCACAATTTATTTGTGAAAAAAAACATATAGATGAAATCATTGATAAGCTGAGAACAGGAATGCTAAATTACTCTAAAAATCTGAAAAATTAACTTCTATGAAAATAGGCGTTCCTAAAGAAATCAAACCTCAAGAAGACAGAATAGGTTTAACTCCTGATAGTGTAAAAGTTCTTACAACGAATGGTCACGAAGTTTTAATTGAAAATAATGGTGGTTTTGAAGCTGGATTTGAAAATGATCAGTATGTGAAAGCTGGAGCTAAAATTGTAAAAAAAGCTGAGGATATTTTTAGCGATTCAGAAATAATTGTTAAAGTTAAAGAACCCCTAAGCAATGAAATCAAAATGATTAAAGAAAATCAAATTGTTTTCACTTATTTACACTTGGCTGCAGCAAAAGAGTTAACAGAAGGTTTGGTTAAATCTAAATCAGTTTGTATAGCGTACGAAACAGTTACAGATAATAATGGTCGTTTGCCATTACTAGCACCTATGAGTGCGGTAGCTGGAAGAATGTCTATTCAAGCAGGAGCTCATTCATTAGAAAAACATCAAAAAGGTAGAGGTTTACTATTAGGTGGAGCTCCAGGTATTGATCCAGCAACTGTAGTTATTCTTGGCGGTGGAGTGGTTGGTGAGAATGCCGCTTTAATAGCGACTGGGATGAGGTCTAGAGTTCACATTGTAGATAAGTCACAAGAACGTTTAAACCAATTAAAAAAAATATTTGGTGATACAATAATTCCTGAGCTGAGCGATAAAACAGATTTAAAAAAACTAATTTCCGATTGTGATCTATTGATCGGTGGTGTTTTAATTCCTGGTGCAGAAGCACCAAAATTAGTTACTAAAGATATGTTAAAATTAATGAAAAGAGGATCAGTAATAGTTGACGTAGCTATAGATCAAGGTGGATGTGTAGAAACGAGTAAACCCACAACTCACGCTAATCCTACTTATATAGTAGATGATGTGGTTCATTATTGTGTAGCTAATATGCCAGGTGGTGTTCCCAGAACTTCTACACTCGCATTAAATAAAGCTACTATTCCTTTTTTATCTAAACTTGCAGATAAGGGTTATGAAAAAGCTCTTAAAGAAGATAAAAACTTTTTAGCAGGTTTAAATGTTTTTAAAGGTCAAGTAACTTACAAAGCAGTAGCAGATATATTTGGATACAGTTATGTTTCGCCGGCTAATGTTATGGGAGCGCAGTAAAGCTTCTTCCTTATAGGAGAACAATAATGTATAGACCGCTGCCAGAAGGTTTAACAATTAAGAAGTCACCTATTGAAGGATTGGGTCTTTACGCAACAAAAGAAATTAAAGCTAACACATACATTGGTTTAACTCATATTTTGGATGAGAGATTCGAGAATAATTATCTAAGAACGCCACTAGGTGGATTTTATAATCACTCAGATACCCCTAACATTCAAAGAATGGTAACCAATGTTTTGCCGAAATTAAAATTTGGAAATACGGCGCCAAATCCTGATGAGAAAAGTGAAGTGAAAAATATAGAAGCTTCTAGAGAACATTTGTATCCAAATGTCTATGCAAGATTTATGTATTTGGTATCAATTAAAAATATTAAAACAGGAGAGGAATTAGCGGCTAATTATAATTTATACACGTATCCAAAAACGGGAGTTGGGTTTCAATCATTATAAATTTTTGAAATTTTCTTGTGTATCAAAGTCTACCAATATTCCTTCGTTATCAAAAGGAATGTTTAAAATTTTTTTTTTATTTAGTTCTATAATTTCTTTTGGCCCAAGATCTTCTTTTAAATTCATTAATTTTTTTTTCATAAATTTAGAAAATAAAATTGGATTACCATCCTGACCTTCATATGAAGGAATAATTATTTCACGTTTAAATATAGGTTTGAGTTTTTTGTTATAGCTATTTCTAGCTTTAATTAGTTTATTATAAATATTTTGATTAACAACAGGCATGTCACCTAAACAAATAAAAAAAGCATCAGCTTTATTTGAAATATTCTTTAAACCAACTTTAATAGAAGAAGCTATACCACTTTTAAAATTTTCATTAAAAACTAATTTAATTTTTTTATTTTTTTCTATAATTGTTTTCAACTCTTCCTTTTCATGACCAAGAACTACTATTATTTCATCAACAGCACTACCTAAAATATTTTTTATGGTATATTTTATTAGAGGAATATCTTTTATTGTTTTGGTTAATTTATTTTCACCCTTCATTCTTTTTGATTCTCCAGCAGCTAACAAAATTGAAGAAATCATTATCTTTTATAAACCTCTTTTATTAATTGAGCTGTAATAGATAATGCGATTTCAGGAGCAGATTTTCCGCCTATTTTTATTCCGATGGGTCCAAAAATTTTATTAATTTTTTCATCGGGAAAATTAGCTTCTTTAAGACGAAAACATCTATCAGAATGAGTTTTTTTACTACTAAGAACACCTATATAAAAAAAATTTCTTTTCATGGCAAATTGTATAGCTGGATCATCAATTTTGGGATCGTGTGTTAAAGCAACCAAAGCTGAATTGCTGTCAGTTTTAATTTCAGAAAAAGCTTCGTTAGGCCATTTATTAATAATTTTAATTTTGGGAAATCTTTTTTTAGAAGCAAAATAACTCCTTGGGTCTATTACAAAAATCTCAAAATTTAAATCTTTTGCAAATTTAACAAGATATTGTGCAATATGAACAGCTCCTACAATGATAACTTTTATAGGTTTAGTATAAGTCTCAACAAAAATATTAGTTTCCGCGATTATACCATTTTTTTTTTTATTAAAGTAAAAATCTATATTTTCTTTATGTATTTCAAAGTTTTTACTTAATGGTTTATTTTTTTGGTAAATACAACTCTCACCATCATTAAGATTTGTAATTATTGCAAACTCAGTTTTATTATTTTTTTTTTTAATTATTTCTTTAAGTAGTTTTTTTTTCATTAGTTAATTTTCTCTAAAAATATTGAAATTTCCCCACCACAAGCAAGTCCTATATCCCATGCATTTTTATCTGAGACTTTAAATTCTATTTTTTTAAAAGATTTATTTTCTTTGATTAAATCTACGGATGCACTTACAACTGCAGTTTCTACGCACCCTCCAGAAACAGAGCCAGAGAAATCACCTTTTTCATTAACAATCATTCTGCTCCCAATTGGACGCGCTGACGATCCCCACGTTTTGATTACAGTAGCTAAAATTACACTTTTGTTTGCATTTACCCAGTCATTAGCCTCGTCTAGTATTTTTTCATTAAAAGAATTTTTCATTACTAATATTTAGATTTAAATAGTATATAATAAATTTTACGATGAACGACACTATAAAAAAAGAATTACAATCTGCAGCTTTTGAAAGATTAATAAAACATTTGCGTGAAAGAAAAGATGTGCAGAACCTTGATCTTATGAATTTAGCAGGTTTTTGCAGAAATTGTTTGTCCAAATGGTATAGAGAAGAAGCAAAAAAAAAAGATATAGAAGTTTCTGATGTTGATGCTAGAGAACACGTCTATGGAATGCCTTATTCTGAATGGAAAGAAAAGTATCAAAAATAATTAAATATTTTTTATAACAATACTCTTGTGTATTTAATTAAATCTCTATTATAAATTTTAGAACTTTTTGAATTTTTTATTATTGGAAGAAATAATCCCAAGATATATAATAAAACTATAACAAGTGAAACTATTAACATTGCTCTAACAGCATTTATCTTCATATAAATTATTTTTCTTTTAGTCTAGGAAATAGTTCAACAAAGTTACAAGGTTTATGATTAATATCAAGTTGATATTTTAGTATTCCATCCCACGCATCCGTAACTCCTCCAGAAGAACCAGGCAATGCAAATATATATTTTCCATTTGATAAAACAGCACATGCTCTTGACTGCATAGCTGATGTACCAATAGTTTTATAGCTTAATTCTCTAAACAATTCTCCAAAACCTGGAATCTCTTTATCTGAAATATCTTTTATAACTTCTGGAGTAATATCTCTACCAGTCAGCCCTGTTCCTCCCGTAGTTATTATCACATCTATATTATTATTTTGTACCCATTCAGACAAAATTTTTTTAATTTTTTCTTTTTCATCTTTAACTAATTTTCTATCGATTAGTTTATGATTTTGCTCATTTATCTTTTTAACTAAAATAGCGCCAGATTTATCATTATCTAATGTTCTTGTATCGGTAACAGTTAATAGAGCTATATTTACTTGCATATATATATTATAGAATAAATAAACATGATGTTGTTAGCAATATTATTTTTAGTCACAGCTATGTTTTATTCAAGTGTTGGTTTTGGTGGAGGATCAACATACCTAGCCTTACTTTTAATTGGTGGTATTCCTTATTTCTTATTTCCAGTTATAGCATTGTCTTGCAATATAGTTGTAGTATCAGGAAATTGCTTTAACTACATAAGAGCAAAAAATTTAAATTTAAAATTATTATCACCATATTTGATAGGTTCTATACCTCTTTCATATATTGGAGGATCTTTAGCTATAGAAAAAGAATTATTTGAAATATTATTATTTTTAGTTCTTATTATTGCAGGAACTTTATTATTATTTAACTTCAAATCGTATAATGATAAAATAGCAACTTACAGAAAAATTCCAATAATTATTTCAGTTATGATTGGTGGTATTTTAGGATTTGTTTCTGGAATAGTTGGAATAGGAGGGGGAATTTTTTTAAGCCCTATATTATTTTTAATACGAGCTGGAAAACCTAAACACATTGTAACAGCCGCATCTTTGTTTATCTTAATTAATTCAATATTTGGAGTAATTGGACAACTGACAAAAAATGACATTTTGTATGAAATGGTAAATTATTGGTATTTGCTAATTGTTGTTTTAATTGGAGGTCAGTTAGGCAATTTTTTAAATTTAAAAATATTTCCGGTGCAATTTTTAGCTTTAGTAACAGCTTTTCTAGTGCTTTTTGTTGCGGTTAGAATGGGAATTCGATTACATGGAGTCTTTTAAAAAATTAAGTTATAAGCTTTACTTGTAAAAGATGAATTATTAAATGAAAAGCTTTCCTAATATCATCGTCAGCGTATCAAATAATGGCATTTCACGTATTAAGCTGAATGATCCAAAAACATATAACGCATTGTCCATGAAAACTCTTAATTCATTAATTAAAGCTTTCAAAATATTTAACGACGATAAAGGTACAAAAGTTATTATTATCGAAGGTTTAGGGAAAGGTTTCAGCGCCGGACATAATTTAAAAGAAATTAAATCTTTAAAAGGAAAGAATAATTACAATAAATTATTCAGTTTATGCTCAAAACTAATGATTAGTATAATTAATAACAACAAGCCTGTTATTGCTAAAATACATGGAGCTGCTTACGCTGCAGGATGTCAACTAGTAGCAACGTGCGACTTAGCTATCAGCACAAAAGATTCTATCTTTGCTACTCCTGGGGTAAACATGGGGCTTTTTTGTAGCACTCCAATGGTTGCTTTAAGCAGAAATGTAAGTAGAAAGAAAATAATGAAAATGCTTTTAACTGGAGAATCAATTACAGCTCAATATGCTAAAGAAATTGGACTTATTAATGACTTTTGTAAAAATTCAAATCTTGAGCAGGAAGTTTTAAAGCTAGCAGTTAAAATTGCATCTAAGTCTACTAGAGTTGTAAAAATAGGAAAAAAAGCTTTTTATAAGCAATTAGAAATGCCATTAGATAAAGCTTACAAATATACTAGTAAAGTCATGGCTGAAAATATGACGGTTCTAGATGCACAAGAAGGTATGTCCGCATTTATAGAAAAAAGAAAAGCAAATTGGAAGAATAAATAGCTATGGAATACCAAAGCACATTACATAAAAAATTACATAAGGGATCATTTATTTTTACTGCAGAAACTACTCCTCCAGATGCCTCCAGCAAAGAAGTTTTAATAGAAAAGATTAAACCACTAAAAAATGTTGCTGATGCTATTAATGTTACAGATAGTCCTGGAGCCAAAGTTCATATGTCAGCATTAACAGCATCAATCATTCTAGCACAGCAAGGTATTGAACCAATACTACAGTTAACAGTTAGAGATCGAAATCGACTTGCCTTGCAAGGTGATTTAGTAGGTGCTTCAGCACTAGGAGTAAATAATGTTTTATGTTTATCTGGAGACGATCCAAAAGGGGGAGACCAACCTGAAACTAAACCGGTATATGATATTGACAGTTTAACACTAGTTGCCACGGCTGAAATGATGAGAGGTGAAAAAAAATTTCCATCTGGCAGAATTATAGATCCAGCTCCAAAACTATTTATTGGTGGTGCTGAAGTCCCATCTAAAGGATTACCTGATACTAAAAAAATTACAAATAAAATAAATAAAGGAGTAAATTTTTTTCAAACTCAGTATGTTTTTGAAACAAACAAATTAAAAGATTATATGAAAGTATTAGAAGATTCTGGAATATTAGAAAAAACTTATTTTTTAATTGGGCTTGGTCCTTTTGCTTCTGCAAAAAGCGCAAAATGGATGAATGATAATTTGTTTGGTGTAGATGTTCCTGACGATATTATTAAAAGATTAGACCAAGCAAAAAATGCAAAAGAAGAAAGTAAAAAAATTTGTTTTGAATTAATTCAGGCTTTTAAAGAAATTAAAGGTGTAAACGGAATTCATCTTATGGGACATAAAAAAGAAGAAATAATTGCAGAAATTATTAAAAAATCAAAGTAAACATAAAAAAATAAATGCAACAATCCTTAGATGAAAATAAACTTTTTCGAGAAATCCTTTCATCTACCAAAAAAATTGCGATGGTTGGTGCGAGCTCTATTAAAAAAGATGTAAACCCTAAAAAAATTAGAAGAAAACCTTCAATTATTGTTATGAAGTATCTTCAAGATTTTGGGTATCGTGTTATACCTGTCAATCCTTCATCTGAAGGTAAAGAAATATCAGGTGAAATTGCTGTATCAAAATTATATGATATAAAAGATTCTGTTGATTTAGTGAATGTTTTTCGTCCTTCAAACGAAACTCCTGAAATAGCTAAGCAAGCCGTAAAAATAGGTGCGAAGGTTTTATGGCTGCAATTCGGGATTGATAACAAAGAAGCTAGAGATATTGCTGAAGCCGGTAACATCATTTATGTTGCAAATAGATGTATTAAGCAGGAATACCAAAGATTATTTTTAAAAATAAACCCTGTTTTTCCAGTCCTTCTGTAATCTGATTGAAGAATTCTTTAAAAGTATTATAAATTGTTACTACAAAAATGGCGAGGTAGCTCAGTTGGTTAGAGCACAGGACTCATAAGCCTGGGGTCGGCGGTTCGAATCCGCCCCTCGCTACCAAAGATTTTTATGAAAAAATTAAGCATGTACTGTATTTCAATGGAACCAAACCATCTCAAAACAATAAAAGAATTAAATTATATTCCGGTAGGGTTAGGAGAAAAATCTTTTTCTAAAGAATGGATGAAAGATAATATTGGTAAAAATATTACTTTTAAAAATAAGTATTACGGTGAATATACGTTTCATTATTGGTTTTGGAAAAATTATTTAGGTAATACAGAAGATGAGTGGATTGGGTTTTGTCAATATAGAAAATTTTGGTCACTACAAAATATAAGTAAAGATTTATTATCTCTACCAAAATTAAGAAATTTAGCATTAAAAGAAATTCCTGATGAATTTAATAATTACGATGTGATACTTGGCGATTCCATGTCAATTAATAATTTGAAAGTAATGAAATTCCTAAAGAGAGGTTTTAAGCTGATATTTAAAAAACCTTCTTATTTATTTGATAAAAATAAACGTAATATTAAATTTCATTTTGATATGTGGCATGGAGAAAATTATCTTTCTGAAGCAATAAAACTTCTTAACAATGAAGATCGTGAAAATTTTAATAATTTTGTAAATACTAATACTTCATTTAACCCACACAATATGTTTATTTGTAAGTCTAGTAGTCTACTTAAAAGATATTACGAAACAGTTTTTGATTGGTTACAAAGATGTGAAAATATTTTTGGTTTTGAAAATCTTTCAGGATATGGACAAACAAGAATTTATGGCTTTTTAGCAGAAAGATTTATGCCATATTGGTTTAAAAAAAATGCAAAGGTGACAACTTTGCCTATAATATTTTATGATATTAAAAAAGATTTCAACTAAAGATATTTATAAGTTTTTTTAAATTCACTAAATGATTTTAAATTTTTGTCTTTCTTTGAGAGTTTAGCTTTAACATTAGGCCACTTAACTTTTAACGTTTTATCATTCCATAATAAACCATCTTCGTATTTAGATTGGTAATAATTAGATAATTTATAATAAATTATTGAATCGGTGTAAGTATAATATGAATGAGCAAAACTCTCAGGTACATAGAGCGATAAGCAGTTTTCATCCGAAAGTATAATGCTGAAACTTTTTCCAAAAGTTTTTGACGATTTTCTTAGGTCAATTACACAGTCTAAAATTTTTCCTTTTACGACTGAAACAAATTTTGCTTGTTTGTACTTAGATTGAAAATGAAAACCTCTCAATACATTTTTTTTTGATGTTGTTACGTAATCAAAAATCAAACTATTCCATTTAATAATATTTTTTCTGTAAGTTTCTCTTAAGTTACCTCTATTATCCACATGTTTTATTTGTTTAATTATATATAAATCTTTAAACTTTGTTTTAATAACTTTCATAAACTTTATCTATACTTTACCTCACCATTTTTTTCAGTTTTGATAAATTCATACTACAGTTTGGTGGAAAACCTAGATTAGACTTAGTGTCATTAATTTTTTTTTTGATTTTTTTATTATATTTTTTTGCAAAATTGTAAACTGTTTTTGTGGGTCCACCAATATTAATTATTCCTTTTTTGTTTAAGACTTTAACCAAAATATTTGCTAATTCTTCATGAAAAATAAAGTTTAATTTAACATTTGTAAAAGCCTCTTTATGAGTAAATGGTTTTTCTGTCATACAAACTCTAAATATTAAAGAATTTTTATACATTTGCACAGAGCACTCCCCCCCTAGTTTTGACCAAGCATAATTATTCCAAGGCAACACTGGATCTTTTTCTTTATAATTTCCTTTTATTCCCGGATATACATAACTGGTAGAAAAATAGATCATTTTAATTCCCAATTCCGAACATATTTTTACTAAGTTAGCAGTCCCAATTATGTTTAAATTTATACTTTTGCTTATATCTTTTTCATGAATATTCATAGGTCTGGATAAACCTGCAAGATGTAATATAGATTCTGGTTTATTTTTTATTAAATACTTTTTAACTAATTTTATATTTTGTATATTTAGTTTTTTTTTGTTTGGATAAAGGAAATTGTATTTACACTTTATATTTTTAAGTGTTTGAGCAAATCTCCCTGTTCCACCAGTCACCACGATAGTATTCTTTTTAAGCATTTATTTTGATTTTTTTTTTATAAATGTTGATAGATATTTTGAATAATCACAATTTCCATAAAATTTTATAGATTCAAAAATATTTTTTTTGTTAATCCAATTATTATTAAAAGCAATTTCTTCTAAACAAGCTATTTTCAATCCTTGTCTATTTTCTAGAGCTGAGACAAAAGCTGATGTATTATAAAAATCTTTTATAGATCCAGTATCTAACCAAGCTCCTCCTCTTCCAAGGAACTCTGCTTTTAATTTATTTGATTTTTTATATTTATCTAATAGATCAACAATTTCTACCTCTTTTCTTTTTGATGGTTTAAGTTTTTTACTATAATTGACTACTTTGTTATCAAAAAAGTAAAGACCTGTAATAGCAAGATCAGAAAAAGATTTTTTGGGTTTTTCAACAATTTTAGTAATTTTATTTTTTTTATTAATGCTTGCCACACCATATAAAGAAGGATTTTTAACAGGGTGTAATATCACAGTTGCACCGGTCTTAAGTTTAATACATTTTTTTAATTTCTTTGTTAAGCTTTGACCATAAAAAAAATTATCACCTAAAATTAATGCTACACTATTATTGCCTATAAAATTTTGACCCACCCTAAAAGCATCTGGTAGACCTTTTGGATATTCTTGTTCTACATAAGATATTTTTATTCCTAAATTTTTTCCATTCGGTAAAATTTTTTTAAATTGATTTAATTGACCCTTATTAACAATTATTAATATATCACGAATACCAGATAGCATTAACACTGATAGGGGGTAATATATTAAAGGCTTGTCATGTATAGGAAGAAGTTGTTTGTTGACAGCTTTTGTTAATGGACTCATTCTTGTTCCATAGCCACCAGCTAAAATAATTCCTTTTTTAATCATTTTTTATTTAGACCTAATCTTTTATCATATAAATTTTTAGAAACACTTTTAAAAAAATCTATATTATTGAGATACCAATCAAAAGTGCTTTTTAAACCATAACTAAGATTTATTTTTGATTTCCAATTAAGTTCATTGTATATTTTTCTAGAGTCCAATGCATACCTAACATCATGACCTGGTCTATCTACTACATATTTTATTTTAACATTTTTTCCTAACTTTATTGATTTTTTAATTAATATTTTTATAAGTTCTTTTGCAATATCATTATTCTCCATATTTTCATTTGAGCCAACATTATAACTTTCACCAATTTTTCCTTTTTGAAATATTTTTAAAAGAGCTTCACAGTGATCATGGACGTGTATCCACTCTCTCGAATTTTTACCTTTACCATATATTGGCAAGGGCTTATTTTTAATAATATTATAAATAAGTTTTGGAATAAGTTTTTCTGGAAATTGATTGGGCCCATAGTTATTACAGCAATTAGATATTACCCCTGGTAAATTAAAAGTTCTAATATATGATTTAACTAAATGATCTGCGCTTGCTTTTGATGCGGAATATGGAGAGCTAGGATTGTAAGTAAAATTTTCATTTGATCTTTTCCCTTCATTGATGTCACCATAAACTTCATCCGTAGAAATATGGACTAGTTTAATTTTTCTTTTACTTTTTTTTAAATATTTTTTTATTGCTTCTAGCAAATTATAAACTCCAACAACATTATTTTTAATAAAAACATCAGGTTTATCAATTGATCTATCTACGTGTGTTTCTGCCGCAAGGTTAAAAATACCTTGAGGTTTAAACTTATTTAATACTTCAAATATTTTTTTTTGGTTGTTAATATCATATTTAAAAAATCTATAATTTTTATTTTTATTTATTTCTAACAAATTATAAGGATTAGCTGAGTAACTAAGCTTATCAATATTAATAACAAAAAAATTTTTACTAAGCAAAAATTTCACTAAGTTACTACCTATAAAACCCGAACCACCGGTTACAATAATTTTTTTCATATTTATTTTACAAAAAAGGTATGATCTAATAAATTAAGTATTAAAAGAATTATATTATAAAATCAACTATGTTGGAATAATGTCAATTAAGGATATTACAGTTATAATTACTACATTTAAGAGTGACGATAAAATAAAACAATGTTTGAATTCGATAGATAAACAAACAAAAGTGATATTAGTAGAAAACTCTGACAGAAATGAATTTAAAAAAAAAATCGAGGAGGAGTTTAATAATGTAAACTGCATTTTATCTGGAGCTAATCTAGGTTATGGAGCGGGAAATAATATAGGGCTTAAAAAAGTTTTAACCAAATATGCTTTAATTTTGAATCCTGATGCAACATTACACCAATCTACTCTTACAAATTTTTTTGAAGAAACAAAAAAAATACCCAACTTTGCTATAATGGGACCACTTATACAAGATGACCAAAATGAAAATAAAAATATTGAAAAAAACAAACCGTTAGAGGTAAAAAATCTTAAAGGTTTTGCCATGTTTTTAAATTTACCAGAATTTAAAGATATTGGTTTTTTTGATGAAGATTTCTTCTTCTACTTTGAAGAGATAGATCTTTGTAAGAGGGTTACCAACAAGAGAAAAAAAATTTATTTATTGCCAAACGTAAAAGTTCACCATGATGGAGGACAGTCACACAAAGAATCTATTAATAAAGAAATGGAACTTTCTAGAAATTGGCATTGGATGTGGTCCACTTTTTATTTTCATAAAAAACATAAAGGTTTTATCGTTTCATTTTTTATAGTTTTGCCTAAGTTAAGTTCTGCTGTAATTAAAGTTTTAATTTATTCTTTACTTTTTAATAAAGAAAAAAAAAAAATTTATTATCAAAGAATGTCAGGTTTAATTAACGCAATGACAGGTAAAAGTTCTTGGTATAGACCTAATGTGTAGTGGAAAATTATAATTTTTTATTTATTATTATATAATTGATTTGTACAATTAAAAATTATACATAAATAGAAATGATAACATCATCAAAAAAAGTTTTAGTAACAGGTGTAGCTGGTTTTCTCGGCTCTCATCTTGCAGAGAAATTATCTTTACTAAATCATCAGGTCATTGGAGTAGATAATATGCTTGGCGGCTATAAAGATAATGTTCCTAAAAATATTAAGTTTTATAATTACGATTGTTGTCATTTAAGTAAGATGAATGAAGTGATGAAAGATGTTGATGTTGTTTATCATTGTGCTGCCACTGCGCACGAAGGTCTATCAGTTTTTTCACCAGTTGAAATTACAAAAAATAATTACCTTGCCTCAGTTTCAGTTTTTACTGCAGCCGTTTCTAATAAAGTCAAAAGAATAGTTTATTGTTCATCCATGGCTAGATACGGAGATCAACAAACTCCTTTCTCTGAAGAAATGAATCCAAAACCAATAGATCCTTATGCTATTTCAAAAGTAGCTGCAGAAAATGTATTAATCAATCTTTGTGAATTAAATAATATTGAATGGGTAATAGCTGTCCCACATAATATTATTGGCCCCAGGCAAAAGTATGATGATCCTTTTAGAAATGTAGTTTCAATAATGATAAACAGAATGTTGCAAAAAAAACCTCCAATAATTTATGGCGACGGAAATCAAAAAAGATGTTTCTCATACATAGATGATTGTATTAGCTGTTTATTACCAATGTTAGATCAAAAAAATTTAAATAAACAAATCATAAACATAGGTCCAGATGAAGAATTTGTAACTATTAATGAAGTTTCAGAAATATGTTCTAATATAACTGGCAGCAACTTAAAACCAATACACAAGAAAGATAGACCTAGAGAAGTAAAGCATGCAACGTGTTCTGCTGATAAAGCGAGAAAATTACTAAATTACAAAACAACAGTTGATTTAAAAAAAGGAATTTCTAAAACATATGAATACATTAAAAAAAGAGGCACTAAACCTTTTGAGTATCATATTAATATTGAAATTAAGAACGAGCTTACCCCTGAAGTTTGGATAAAAAAAGAACTTTAGTGACCAGGAAAATCCATTAGGCTAAAAGTTTTATAACCTTTACTTTCAAGCAACTTTTTTCCACCTAAATCAAATAGATTTATAACAAAAATATAAGCCGCAACATCACCACCAGATTTTTTAACAAGTTTTGCTGCAGCCTCAGCAGTGCCCCCAGTTGCTATCAAATCGTCAATTATAATTACTTTTTCATCTTTTTTTATTGAGTCTTTATGTATTTCTATAGTTGTTTTTCCATACTCCAGCTCAAAGTCTACTGAATATTTTTCAGCGGGCAGTTTATTTTTTTTACGCATTAAAATATTTGGTTTTGATAAATTGTAAGCAAGAGGGGAAGCAAATATAAAACCTCTAGATTCTATTGATGCTATTTTATCATAATTTAACTTATTTATAATTGTAGACATCTGATCTATGCATACTTTAAATGCATCTTTATCTTTTATTAGTGTTGTTATATCTCTAAATAATATTCCTTTTTTAGGATAATCTTGAATTGAGCGTATATATTTTTTTAAATCCATTTTTTTACTTCAAAGTTAATAAAAAAGATCATATTAATTATAATAAATTATGACAAAAAACAAACTAGCAATTATAGGTGGAAGTGGTCTTTACGATATTGAAGGCCTGGAAAGTTCCAAGTGGCAATCAATAACAACCCCGTGGGGAAAGCCATCTGATGAAATATTAAATTTTAAATATAGAGAAAAAGAAGTTTTTTTTTTACCACGCCACGCTCGTGGACATAAAATCTCGCCCTCAAATATTAACTTTAGAGCTAATATTGATTCTTTAAAACAATTGGGTGTAACAGATATCATTTCAGTGTCTGCGGTTGGTTCATTAAAAGAAGATTTGCCACCAGGAAAATTTGTAATAGTTGATCAATTTATAGACAGAACTTTTGCAAGAAATAAAACTTTTTTTGATGAAGATATTGTGGCCCATGTTTCGATGGCCCACCCAACATCTGTAGGTTTAATGAACGCTTGTGAAGAAGCTATAAAAAAAGAAAAAATAGATTACCAAAGAGGAGGCACCTATGTTGTCATGGAAGGTCCTCAATTTTCAACATTAGCTGAATCTAATTTATACAGATCTTGGAAAGCGGATGTTATTGGAATGACTAATATGCCTGAAGCAAAATTAGCTAGAGAAGCAGAAATCAGGTATGCATCTGTATCAATGGTTACGGATTATGATTGTTGGCATCCAGATCATGAAAACGTTGATGTTCAAAAAGTTATTAAAGTATTATTAGGTAATGCTGTTAAAGCTAAAAATATGGTAAAAAATATAATAGAAAATTTTGAAAATCATATAGATCCTAAAGATCCAACTAAAAACTGTTTAGATGTAGCAATTATAACGGCTCCTGAAAAAAGAAATAAAAAAACAGTAGAAAAATTAAAAACAGTTGCTGGAAGAGTTTTAAGTAAATGAAAATAAAAGGAAAAGCGTATCGTACAATTTGGTTTGATGAGAAAAATCAAACAGTTAAAATTATTGATCAAACAAAACTTCCACATCAATTTATAATCAAAGATCTTAAAACAATAAAAGATGCAATTAATGCTATAAAAATTATGGAGGTTAGGGGAGCACCGTTAATAGGTGGAACAGCAGCTTATGGAATTGTTTTAGCCATAATGGAGAAAAATGATCCTAATTTTATTAAAAAAAGCTCAGAAGATTTAATTCAATCAAGACCTACTGCAATCAATCTTAAGTGGGCTGTAGATCGAATGATGAAAAAACTATCAGGAGTTAATAATAATGAGTTATTAAAAGTAGCGTTAGCTGAAGCAAAAGCCATTTGCGATGAAGATGTTAAATTTAGTGAAAATATTGGATTAAACGGATTAAAAATTATTGAAGAAATTTATAACAAAAAGAAAGATACTGTAAATATTTTAACTCATTGTAATGCTGGTTGGCTCGCAACAATTAATTGGGGAACTGCTACATCTCCTATTTATCATGCCCACAAAAAAGGAATTCCAGTTCATGTTTGGGTTGATGAAACAAGACCACGAAACCAAGGAGCTAATTTAACTTCTTATGAATTAAATGAGGAAGAAGTACCTAATACGATTATTGCAGATAATACGGGTGGAATATTAATGCAAAGAGGACAGGTAGATATGTGTATTGTTGGAACTGATAGAACTTTATCTACTGGAGATGTTTGTAATAAAATTGGAACTTACTTAAAAGCTTTGGCAGCTCATGACAATAATGTTCCTTTTTATGTAGCTTTACCAAGCTCAACAATAGATTGGGATATAAAAGATTTTAAAGATATTCCAATTGAGGAAAGAAACTCTGAGGAATTAACTCATGTTGAAGGATTAGATAAAGATAAGAAACTTCAAAAAATATTAATTTATCCACAGAAAAGTAAAGCAATGAACCTGGCTTTTGATGTAACACCTGCTAAATATGTAACAGGTTTAATTACAGAAAAAGGTGTTTGCGAAGCATCAGAAAATGCATTGAAAGAACTATTTAAATGAAAAATAAAATCTTTACGGTAATTTTACTATTAGTAACAATAATTATTATTTATTTTCAAAGAACAAATTTTAGTGAATATACTTTAAAAAAAACGATTTCATCATGTGTTATAGCACAAAAACGAACATCTATTTCTTTTGATATAGAAAAAGCTAAAAAATCTTGTGAAGAAAAAATTAGAAAACAAAGAGAAGATTAAGCAGTTTATCTTAATGAAGCCGCTATATTTCCACCATCAACAGTAAGAACGGCACCAGTAGTTTTTTTTGAAGTTGCTAAATGGAAAAAAGCTTTAGCGACATCTTCCGGCTTAACTTCATCTAATAACAGATTTCCTCGCATATAATTATCTTCAGAGACAGATCTTGCTTTTGCTCTAGCCTTAATCATTTTATCAGTCATTAAACCACTTCTTATTCTGTCAGCATTAACTCCGTTAGATCTAATTCCATAAGAGCCATAATCAACAGCGTATTGTTTACACAAACTTAATAAAGCTGATTTAGGTAAACCATAAGGTCCAAAGTTTTTTCCAGGATTTACAGATTGTTTTGAAATATTAAAAAGCAAACAACCATTAATATTTTGTTTTTTCATTATTTTAACTGCCTCAGATGCACAATTTTGATGAGAAAAGAAATTAATTTCAAAACTTTTTCTTAAATGTTCGTCACTTACTTCGCCTATTGCGCCGCCAGGAGCTGTTCCTGCGTTTGAAATTAAAATATCAATACCACCGAAATTTTCGCAGATTTGTTTAAAGGCATTTTTAACACTTTTTTTGTTTGTCACATCACAATGTATGCAGAGATCTTTAATTTTAGTCTTTAACTCATTTAGACTCTTTAAATTGTTATCTAATAAAACAACTTCAGCACCATAGCTTTTAAACATTTTGTAAATAGCAAAACCAATAGTTCCAGTAGCACCTGAAACCACAACCACATTACCTTCTAGAAGTTTTTTTTGTTTTCTAATCTTAGCTTGTTCTAAAGACCAATACTCCACATCAAAAAGATCTTTTTCTGGTATGAATTTGTATTTAGAAGTTTCTTCAACGGAAGCTATTACTTTTGCATTTGTTTCTGTTAAATCTCCAGCAATTTTTGCAGCACCCAAATCTTTTCCTACACTAAAAACTCCAACATTTTGCACCAATACAACTCTTGGAGAAGTATCAAGCATAATTTTTTTACCTTTAACTTTTTTCTTATTTTTATTGAAATAACTAATGTATTTTTTTCTATAACTAGACATAGCTTTTTGTGCAATATTTTTAAAATCATCTAAAGTTGAATTTTTCTTTGGTGTAATTATTAAAGGAAAAGGTTTTACTCTAATTACATGGTCTGGTGTTGCGGTGCCTTTTGAAGAATAAGTCCGGACATTTTTTCCATTCATAAAATATTTTAAGTGATTATTTAGTTTATAGTTAACTATAAATTTTTGATCTGAATGATTATCAGACAAAAGACCTCTGATTATCGGTGCTATTTCATGAGGTTCAAATTTTGTAGAAAATTTTTTAATTTGTTTTATTTTTTTAACCTTTAATTTTTTGATCGCCTTTTCTGCTTGCGATACATACTTTATCATTAGGCTATAGGCTTCTTTAGCATTATTAGCAAAAGTGAAGATTCCATGGTTCATTAGTATTAAGCAGTTAATTTTAGGATTTTTTTTATAAATTTCATAAACTTTTTTAGCCAACATAAATCCTGGCATTACGTAAGGAACTAAGGCTACTTTATTTCCAAATACTTTATTGCAAAGCTTAAATCCTTCGGGTCTATTGGTGATATTTAATATTGCATCAGCATGCGTGTGATCTACAAATTTAAATGGTAAAAAAGCATGTAAAAATGTTTCTACACTTGGATTTGGAGATCTAATATTAATTAGATTTCTTTTTTGAAAGCTCACCATATCTTCATCAGAAAGATATTTTTTGTTTTTAAGACTTAAGAGTGGATTTAGTTTTACCGCTGGTAATCCTTCAGGTTCAATTTCACCCATGTCCCAACCGCTTCCTTTTACACACAAAACATCATATTTTTTTCCATCAATATCATTAATAGATGTTTTTACAGATGTGTTACCACCTCCATGCAAAACTAACTCACTATTTCTACCTAAAAGTCTAGTTGTATAAACCCTTAAAGCCAAATCCTTGGAAATGCCAATATTTTTATACTTGGCGATATATTTATTTGCATTAGGTAAAAACCAATTATTTTTCAAAATTTAAACTCCTAGCACTTATTAACAGTCTATTTTTTAGTTGTCATATAAAAAATAACAAGTATAAAAAATATAGGGAGATTCTATGAAAAAAGTTGGAGAACACATAACAATAGATTTTTTAGGAGTTAAACAAGATTATTCACCTAAATTTTATAACAAAATTATTTATAAAATAGCTAAAAAAGCAAAAGTTGAAATTCTTAATGTTTCTGCCCATGTGTTCAAACCTCAAGGTTTTACTTTAGTAGCTTTATTAGCCGAGAGCCATATGAGTGTTCATACTTTTCCAGAGAAGGGAATAATAAGCTTTGACTTTTTTACTTGTGCAAAAGTATCGCCAAAAGTAGCTTTAGATATTCTTAAAAAAGAAATTAAACATGAAAGAGTTGTAGTTAAAAGTTTTGATAGAAGCTCAGTTAGTTTGTATGACGATATTTATAGCACACCAGGCCAAAAAAAATACTATGTAGTAAATGATGTTCTGGAAAATTTTGTATCAAAAGTAGGGCAGCATATAGAAATATTAAAATTAGAAGAGTTTGGAAATGCACTTTTTATTGATGGTGAATTGCAAGTTTCAGAAAAAGATGAAAAAAAGTACAGTGGTCAATTTGTTAGTTCAGCTCTTAATTTAAATAGAGCAAATTCTACAGCAGCCATTATTGGAGGCGGTGACGCAGGTGTTGCTAGAGAATGTATCTCAAAAGGATTCAATTTAATTGATTGGTACGAGTTAGATCCTGAAGTTGTTACAGCTTGTTATAAGTACCTTCCTAAAATTTCTAGCAGAGTTAAAGAAAGTAATTGTATTAAAACTTTTTGGGGAGATGCTTTTGAAAGCATAAAATCTGCTGAAGATGCAAAATATGATAAAATTTTTGTAGATTTGAATGATGATCAATATTGTATTGATCTTGCAGCCAAAAACATGAATGGGTTAAAAAGAATTTTAAAACCTGGCGGGGTAATTACGGCTCAAGTCGGTTCAAAAGATAAAAAACCAAAACAGGTCGATAATTGGCTAAAAGTTCTTTCTAAAAACTTTGGGAACGTGAAATTAGACGAAGTTCATATACAGAGCTTTGATTGTCGTTGGAATTTTGCTTCTTCTGTAATGAATTCTTAAATAATTCAACTATTTCACGTATTATTTTTTCTGGAATAATCTTTTTTTTAATTCTAGAATTAATCTTTTTTTAAACAGGAGATAAAAATGAAAAATATATTTAAATTTTTTCTATCTTCTATTGCTGCTTTAGGAATACTTGTTTCAAGTGCTCAAGCAGACAGTATTAGAATAGGGACAGAAGGCGCTTACCCACCTTGGAATGCAAAAGATGAATCTGGAAAACTAATTGGATTTGAAGTTGAATTAGCTAACTGGCTTTGTATTTACATGAAAAAAGATTGTACAATAGTTGAGCAGGACTGGGATGGAATGATACCTGGACTTATCATGAGAAAATATGATGCAATTATGGCTGGAATGTCAATTACCGATGAGAGAAAGAAAACAATTAATTTTTCTCAAGGTTATGCAGACGAAGTTGCTTCTCTAGCAGTTATGAAAGGTTCAAGTCTTGAAGGACTAGATACACCTAAAGCTATTAATTTATCTACTGGTGGATCAGCGGCTAAAAAAGTTTTAAAAACTTTAACAGCTGCATTAGCAGGAAAAACTATTGGAGTTCAAACTGCAACTATTCATCAAAACTTTTTAGAGTCAGGTGATGTAGGAACTATAAAAATTAGAACTTATAAAACTCAGGATGAAGTAAATTTAGATTTAGCAGCAGGAAGAATTGATGCAGCACTTGCAGCAGCAGTTGCTTTTACTGATTATGCAGAAAAATCTGGAAAACCTGTAGTTTTAGTAGGACCTACCTTTGCTGGGGGAGCTTTTGGAAATGGAGTTGGTGTTGGTTTAAGAAAAGAAGACACTCAATTAGAAAAAGATTTCAATAAAGCTATTAATCAAGCAAGAAAAAGTGGAAAAATTAGTGAATTAGCCATTAAGTGGTTTGGCTTTGACGCTTCAATGTAATAATTTAATTTTTAAGGCGGTAGATATTTAATCCTATCGCCTTAAAATCTATGGGACTTTTAGCATACGGCGATACAGGTTGGGGAGACGAGCTTTTTTTTGCAACTCTTATGACAATAGCTGTAGCTATCACAGCAATTTTTATTGGTTTTTTTTTGGCAGCAATTTTTGCTTCATTTAAATTATCAAAAAATAAAATATTAAATTTAATTGCCAATTTTTATACTACTGTTTTTAGAGGTGTGCCTGAACTTTTAGTAATATATTTATTTTTTTTTGGTGGGAGTGGAGCCATCATGTATGTCGCAAAAATTTTTGGTTATGATGGATATATTGAGATTAATGCATTTTTAACTGGAGCAATAGCAATAGGAATAATATCAGGAGCATACTCAACAGAAGTATTTAGAGGTGCGATTCAGTCTATAGACAGAGGTCAATTTGAGGCATCTGAAGTATTAGGAATTAAGAAAAAAATTTATTACTACAAAGTGATTATACCACAAATGCTTAGATTGGCGCTGCCCAACATAAGTAATGTTTGGCAAATTACATTAAAAGACACATCTTTAATATCTGTTACAGGTCTTGTTGAGATTATGAGACAATCGTACATTGCGGCAGGATTTACAAGAGATCCTTTATTTTTTTATTCTTTTGCTGCAGTTTTATATTTATTTTTAACTTTTCTCAGTCTGAAATTATTTAATAAGTTAGAGAAAAATTACAGCAAGGGATTTTAAATGGATTTAATGATAGAGAGTTTTCCAAGGCTTCTTAGTGCGACCACACTAACAATTCAATTAACTTTAATATCGTTATTTTTTGGAATATTTGTTGGTGCTTTTTTTGCTATATTAAGAACAAGTAAAAATAAAATTTTATATTCTATTTCTTATTATTATTCTTATGTATTTAGAGGTACACCATTGTTAGTCCAAATATTTATAATATATTTTGGATTAGGGCAGCTTGAGTGGATTAGAAATTCATTTTTGTGGTTTTTTTTAAAAGAACCTTATTCGTGTGCTATTCTTGCTTTTACTTTAAATACAGGAGCTTATTCTTCAGAAATCTTTAGATCTGCATTTGAAACAATAAATAAAGGAATTATAGAAGCGTCTAAAAGCTTAGGCTTAAATAAAATAAATATATTTTTAAAAATTAAATTGCCTATAGCAATTAAACAATCATTACCAGCTTATGGAAATGAAATGATTTTAATGTTAAAAGGAACTTCTCTAGCTAGCACAGTAACTTTGCTAGATCTTACTGGTGTTGCTAAACATATAATATCAACAACTTTTAGACCAATAGAAGTTTTTATTGTTGCTGGCAGCATATATCTTCTGATGACTTTTATAATACACAGTTTTATTAAAGTGTTAGAGAAAAAATATAAGTATTAGTTTTTTTTATTAATTAAGAATTTAAATTTGGTAATCTATATATTGTTTAATTTCCCTAATGTTAGATCCTAATAACTTATTAATGTCTGATTTTATTTTAGCACGCTTGTCATTATTAAAATAAACCCCACGAGCTAACTTTATAAAATCTTCCCCAAAATTTTTGTTTTTTTCAAAAATCCTTAACTTATCTTCAATATCCCATAGTATTGTATTAACTTCTTTAATTAGTTTAAATAAACTTTTTATCTCACTTGTCAATTCAAGAGAAGAATTTTCAATTTCTTTGAGAATGTTATATTCTTTTTTAATTTCTTTTAAACCATCTTCATCTTTCACCATTTTAAGTTTAATTTCTAAAATGCTTATTTTGTCTAATAATTCACCTGGTGATATTTCAGATAGTATTTTTTTAGATTTGTTTGTCATTTATATGTTAAGTTGACTTACTAAATTTAGATATCTGATGTCAAATATTTTGATAATAAAACATGGTTCATTAGGTGATATTGCCCAAATAGCGGGTGTTCTCAGAGATATAAGGGAAAATTTTAATGATAAGAAGATATTTATATTAACAACCTCTCCCTATAAAGAGATTTTAGAAAAGTGCCCGCATGTTGATGTTGTACTAATCGATAAAAGATTACCGCGATGGAATTTATATTATTTAATTAAGCTAAAAAATATGATTAAAAAGTATAATTTTAAAAAAATATACGACTTGCAGAATTCATCAAGAACATCATTTTACAAGAAATATCTTTTTAGTTATTTAGATTGGAGTAATAGCACTTCTTTATTAGAAACAAGTGGTAAAAAAATAGATCTTAATTCAAAATCAGTTTTAGAAAGATTTAAGATGCAGCTTGATTATTCAAATATGAATACCCAACATGCTTTAAAGCCAGATTTTTCATGGGCATGTTCAAACGTTGATTCAATTACAGGGAATTTATTTAAAAATAATTTTTTATTAATTTTTCCTTTTAGTTCACCAAAGCTTCCTCATAAGCAATGGCCTTATTATAATGAATTGATTAAAACTATTAAAAAGAAACATGTTAATTTGCAGGTTGGAATTGTTCCTGGACCAAACGAAATCGAAATGGCAAAAAAAATTGATGCTATTTTAGTAACTACGAACAATAGGTTTTTAAACATAATGGAACTTGCTGGACTTATAAAAAAATCAAGTTTTGTTATTGCTAACGATACTGGTCCAGCTCATATGGCTGCTCACTTAGATAAAAAAGGAATTGTGTTGTTCGGTTATCACACCACTCCATATAAAGTTAGTATTGAAACTGATAAGTTTAGAGCATTAGCAGTTAATAATTTGGCAGATCTTTCTGCAGAAACAGTTTACTCAAAGATAGAAAATAATTTAAAATTAATTAATTAGTTAATTAAATTTAAATATTTTTTAACAATTTTATTCCAATAAAAACCTTCCGAAAATTTTTTTGCAGCATTCCCAAATTCGATTGATTTATTATTAGAGAGAAAATTAGTAACACTATCATATATTGAACCCAGATCATTTCCATCACATATTAAGCCAGTTTTATTATGCAAAATTGCATCAGATGCTCCACCATCTTTACCGCCTATTGAACCAACTCCATACGAAGCAGCTTCCATGAAAGAAATTCCAAATCCTTCAACAGATTTTTTATCTAAAACTGAAGGCATTAAAAATAAATCTGCAGATGCAAACAATGAAAGTTTTAATTTTTCGTTTACGTTGCTGAGAAAAATAACATTATCATTAAGTTTTAGCTCGTCGATTAGTTTTATTAATTTATTTTTTTCCTCTCCATCACCTACAGAAATATATTTAATTTGAGGATATTTTGTTTTCAGGTTTTTTATAGTCATTAATATTTTATCATGATTTTTTCTCTTTTCTAATCTTGCAACAGTAAGAATTTTTGGAAAGGCATTATTATTGCTATTATCACAAAAGTAATTTTTTGCCTCATCTAAATAAATTTTATCTAATTCTTGAGGCTTATATATTCCAGGATTTATAATATTAATTTTATCTTTGTTTATTCCAACTTTAATACATAGTTTTTTCGTAAAATTAGAATTTGCTACTATATAATCTGACTTATTTAAGCTTTTTAATAATCTTTTATTTAAAGAGCTTTCTGTAGCATGGTTAATTTCTTTTGCATGTGTTAGGCAAAAAACTTTAGTTTTTTTTAAAAAAGCACTATTTATAAGTTCTAAACTTTTCCAATGATCAAAAAATACTGCTCTTATATTTGAATTTTTACTAATAAAATCATTTACAATGTTCGCTTTTCTATATTTTCTAAATAATTTTATACTTTTTATTCTCTCAATATTAAGTAATTTTTTTTTATCGTATTCATCAGAATTTGGAGATTTGTAAGCAAATATTTTGACGGGCCCGTGTTCAAGCAAGCCTTCTGATAATCCTCCCATCAAAACTTGCATTCCACCTACCTCAGGCGGAAAACTTCTAGTTACTACAAGAAACATTATTTAAACCATTTAATACTACAACCCATACTCGGGAATTGTTTTTCAGGTCCTTTCCCAGTTTCTGCTATTAGCTGCATGGCTTTTCTTAATTCACTATCACCACTATGTACCGGTTTAAGTTTTTTAGCTTCGAGAATTCTACCTCTGTACTGTAATTCAGATTTTTTATTATAGCCAAAAAAATCTGGCGTGCAAATAGCTGAATATTTTTTAGCAATTTCTTGACTCTCGTCATACAAGTAGGGAAATGAAAAATTATTTTCTTTTGAAAATTTTTTCATATTTTCAAAAGAGTCTTCAGGGTAATTATTAGTATCATTAGACATTATAGCTACTGATTTAATTCCAATGCTTTCAAGGAATTTAGCATCTTCTACTAAAAAATTTATAATGGCTTGTACATAAGGGCAATGGTTACAAATAAACATAATCAAGTATCCATTTTCACCCCTTATATCATTCAAACTTACTATTTTATTTTCAGTTGATTGAAGATTAAAATCATATGATTTCTCTCCAAAATTACAGATAGGTGTAGATAATGACATTTATAATTTATAGATTAAAATTTATTTAATATCCAGCCTATTAAGGTATTAGCCATTTTTTTTTTACTATATTTTTTTCTAAGTTATCGTAGTAATCTGGCTTGTGTTTTTCCACTAACTTTACTTTTTTCTCAATCTTCTAATAAGACTTGATGTGTCCCATCTATTACCATTCATTTTTTGTACTTCACCATAGTAGCCGTCTACGATTTCAGTTATTGGTAAAAGTGAATTATTTTTTTTTGCTTCATCAAGTGCTATTTTTAAATCTTTTCTCATCCAATCTACAGCAAAACCAAAATCAAATTTGTCATCAATCATAGTTTTGTATCTATTTTCCATTTGCCAAGATTGAGCAGCTCCCTTAGATATAACATCAATAACATCTTCCATTTTTAGTCCAGCGTTTAATCCAAAGTTTATTCCTTCAGAAAGACCTTGTACAAGTCCTGCTATACAAATTTGATTAACCATTTTAGCTAATTGCCCACTTCCTGAAGATCCTAATAATTGAACCTTTTTACTATAGCAATCAATTATATTTTTAGCTTTATCAAAATCTTTTTTATCTCCACCAACCATAACTGTCAGTGCTCCATTTACAGCTCCAGCCTGTCCGCCTGAAACAGGTGCATCCAAAAATCCAAAACCTTGTGCTTTCGCTTTTTTATGAAGTTCTCTAGCAACTGTGGCTGAAGCAGTAGTGTTATCTATATAAATTGAATTTTTTTTAATAGTATTAAATATTCCTTTTGTACCAACAGCAACTTCTTTTAAATCATCATCATTTCCAACGCATGTAAAAATAAAATCTGAATCTTTCGCCGCTTCTTCTGGTGTAGAAGCAATTTTTCCTTTGTATTCATTAATCCATTTTTCTGCTTTAAATTTAGTTCTATTATAAACAGTTACATTATGACCAGCTTTTGATATATATCCAGCCATGGGATATCCCATTACACCAAGACCAATAAAGGAAACTTTACAACTCATATATTTCTAAATGTTCAACATTAAACTAAGTTTTAAAATAATAATATTTGGATTTATATTTACATTTTTTTCCAGCTTTGGACAGAGTTTTTTTATAGGATTATTTAATTCAGATATTAGAATAGACTTAAACATCAGCCACGGACAATTTGGCACAATCTATGCATTAGCAACATTATTAAGCAGTTTTACGTTAATTTGGATTGGAAAAAAAATTGATGATATAAAATTAATTTATTTTTCCTTTTTTGTTATTTTATTATTATTTTTTTCATCTATATTTTTTTCTTTTGTGAATAGTATTTATTTATTATTTTTTGGAATTTTTTTTTTAAGATTATCTGGGCAAGGCCTTATGTCACATACTGCCACCACTGGGGTTTCAAGATTCTTTGATAAAAGCAGAGGGAAGGCTCTTAGTGTTACATGGTTAGGACTTTCAGCAGCAGAATTTATTATGCCAATAACGATTGTTTTTTTTCTTTCCATTTATTCGTGGAGAAGTATTTGGTTATCAATTGCTTTATTAATAATTTTATTTTTGCCTCTTTTGTCTTTTCTGGCAATAAAAGAAATTACTTTATCTTCAAGAGAAAAAGAAGATTTTATATTTAAAAAAAATAATATTAAAAACTGGACAAGAAAAGAGGTTTTATTTGATCCCAAATTCTATTTAATTTCACTATTAATGGTTGCTTTGCCTGCTATTAATACTGGAGTTTTTGTTTATCAATCATTTATCTTAGATTCAAAAAATTGGGGAGATTTTGTTATAGCAAAATCTTTTATGGCATATGCAGTGTTATCAGTTTTAACTTTATTTATTTCAGGTCCAATTATTGACAAATTTACCAGCAGAAAACTTTTGCCCTTTATGAATATCCCTTCATTATTCGCAATGTTAATATTATTTTGTTTTGATAACTATGTTTCTGCTTACTTTTTGTTAGGGTTAATGGGAATTTCAAATGGCCTTGCTAATGTTTTAGGTTCATCTACTTGGGCTGAGTTATATGGAGTAAGGCATTTAGGGTCTATAAAAGCTCTTACTACAGCTATGATGGTATTTGCTACCGCCTTTGGAACGGCAATATTTGGTATGATTATTGATTTAGGATATTCTATTGAATTGATAGCGATAATAAGTTCTGCCTATATAATTACAGCGAATATTTTAGTTATTATATTTAAAAGACAAATAGTGCCGGTTTTAATTAAATAAAACTTGCTTTATCAAGCTTAATTTTATAAAAATGCCGTCTGCATGGCACGTATAACAGTAGAAGATTGCTTAAAAAAAATTAAAAGCCAATATGATTTAGTTCTATTAGCTAAAGAAAGAACAGCCCAATTAAACGCTGGAGACGAATCTCTTGTAACAAAAGATAATGATAAAAATACAGTTATATCTTTAAGAGAAATAGGTGAAGGAAAAGTTTCTATAAAAACACTTGAAGATGCAGCTATAAACAGACTCCGAGTTCAAAAAGAAGAAACACAAGAAGCAGACGAATTTGAAGATGAAAAAGGCGATGATTTTGAAAAACTGTATAAAGGTGAAGTATCAAAAAGCGGAACATCAATTTTGCCTTCTAAAAGAGTAAGAAGAGTACCAGAAAAATTTAATATAGCTCCAGCAACAGAAGAAAAAAAAATTGAAAATGAAGATGTAGTAAAGGAAAACGTAGCTCAAGAAAACGTAGCTCAAGAAAATGAAGTAAATTCTGCTCCTGAAGAAAAAAAATCTGAAGAATAATAAACCCAAATAAAAAATATTAATAAAAGACTATGACTAATACAGTCTCTGTAGCACCAATGATGGATTGCACAGACAGGCATGATCGTTTTTTCTTAAGGTTAATAAGTAAAAATGTAATGTTGTATTCTGAGATGGTGGCGACAAAATCTGCAATACATGGAGATAGGAAAAAAATTTTATCATTTAGCCCAGAAGAAAAGCCTTTAGCTTTACAAGTTGGTGGTTCAGATAAAAAAGAATTATCAGAAGTAGCAAAAATAGCTGGAGATATGGGTTACGATGAGATCAATATAAATCTTGGTTGCCCTAGTAAAAAAGTTCAAAAAAACATGTTTGGTGCTTGCTTAATGAAAGAACCAGATCTTGTCGCTGAATGTATTAGTGAAATGATAAATTCTTGCAAAATTCCAGTTACAGCTAAAACAAGAATAGGGTTTGATGATACAGAAGATTTTGATTATTTAAATAATTTTATATTAAAAATGAATGACGCTGGATGTAAAAAATTTATTCTGCATGCTAGAAAAGCAATATTAAAAGGTTTATCACCAAAGCAAAATTTAAATATCCCAAAATTAAATTATGAAATGGTTTATAAAATTAAAAAAGAAAACCCAGACTTAGAAATTATTATAAATGGGGGAATATCTAAAACTGAAGAAATAAAAAATCATTTAAAATTATGTGATGGTGTAATGATTGGTAGAACTATATATCAAAACCCTTATTTTTTAGCAAATATAGAAAAAGAAATATTTAAAGTTACAAATAATCCTACGAGAGAGGAAGTGGTTGATAATTTATTACAATATTTAGAAAAAGAAGTTAAACTAGGTACAAAAGTGAATCACATAATGAGACACACCGTTGGTTTATATCATGGACAAATTGGTTCTAAAAATTGGAAACGATATTTAAGTGATAATATGATGGCAAGAGATTCAGACTTTCAAAAAGCAAAACATATAATGGCGATTGTTCAAAATAATGAGAAAGCAAATCAAACAATTTTATGATAGAAGCTTTAGATCAAAATCAAATAATATTTATTTTAACTGTCATGGCTACATCTGCGGTCGTTACTGGTTTTATGGCTGGTTTCTTTGGAATAGGAGGAGGCTTAATAATGGTTCCTATTCTTTTTTATATATTTAGTTTTGCTGGCATAGAACAAGCTTTTATTATGCATCTAGCCTTAGGGACATCTTTTTCAATTATAATTCCAACATCAGTAATATCAACAATAACGCACATGAAATTTAAGGCTGTTGATTTTAATATTGTTAAAACTTTCGGTGTATTTGTTGCAATTGGAGTTGTGTTTGGAACTATATTTGCTGTGAATTTAAAAACATCTAGTTTAGTTTTATTTTTTTCAATTATGACCATGATCTTTGCCATTTATTTCTTAAGCAAAAAAGAAAAAATTAATCCCACTCCAAGAAAAATAAATTTAATTTATAGAGTTGTTTGTGGTTTTTTATCAGGATTTTTGTCAGCCCCCATGGGGATTGGGGGAGGTGTAATTAATATCCCAGTATTAAAAATGTTTGGTTATCCAATTAAAGTTGCTATTGGCTGTTCTGCCGCCGTCGGGTTCATAATTGCTTTAGTCGGGGCTATAGGTTTTGCAGTTTCAGGAAGTTATCTTAATATCAATGCTCCATTGAGTTTAGGATTTATAAATATACCAACATTTTTAATTTTTGTACCGATTACAATGTTTATGGCCAAAATTGGAGCCAAAACAGTTCATAAATTCGATAAAAGGTTTATTGGAAAGTTATTTGGCATTTATCTTTTTATTGTATCTTGTAAATTATTTTATGAATATTTTTCTTTTTAAATTTTCTGGTCGTATTCACCAACTTTTCCAGTTTTTTTTAAAAGATCATCGATAAATTCAAATATTTTCTTTTTTCTACTATCAGAGGTTTGACTTTCAGTCACAACTACCAATGAGGGTTTGTTTGAAGATGCTCTAATTAATCCCCAAGAACCATCTTCAAAAGAAAATCTAATTCCATTTATAGTAAGTATTTCCGTAATTATTTGTCCATCAATTTTTGTTTTATTATTTTTAATTTCTTGAATTTGCTTAACTAACTTTTTCATAAGCTGATATTTTTCATCATCTTTACAGAAAGGAGCCATGGTAGGGGTCTGAAATGTTTTTGGTAATTCATTTACTATTTCGCTCATTTTTTTGTTTTTATTATTTAATAAATGACAAACATGAATTGCTGAATTAATACCGTCATCATATCCGTATCCTAATGGTTGATTAAAGAAGAAATGACCACTTTTTTCAAATCCAGCTAAGGCTTTTTCAGTATTAACTTTTCTTTTTATATGTGAATGGCCTGTCTTCCAATAAATTGTTTTACAATTATTTTTTAAAAGAATCTTATCTTTTGCATATAAGCCAGTAGATTTTACATCTACTATAAACTTTGATCCATTGTATTTTGAAGATAAATCTTGCGCAATTAATAATCCTATTTTATCTGAAAATATTTCATTTCCTTTATCATCGATTACTCCCACCCGATCTCCATCACCATCAAAACCAAAACCAATATCTGCTTTACTTTCTTTTACGGCTACACTGATAGCGTTCAACATTTTAAGATCTTCGGGGTTTGGATTATATTTTGGAAAAGTCCAATCTAATTTGCAATCAAGTTCAATTATTTCACAACCAATTCCTCTTAAAATTTCTGGTGCAAATATACCGGCTGTACCATTACCACAAGCGACAATGGCTTTAATTTTTTTATTTATTTTATTTTTTTTAATTAAATCATCTTTATATATTTGCTGGAAGTTATCTATTTGTTTTTCTCTTCCCTTACCTTCTGTAAATTTTTTATTTAATGTTATATCTTTTAATTCTTTCATTTCTTCAGGAGCGTGAGTTAGTCCCTTTTTGATACCCATTTTAACTCCTGTCCAGCCATTTTCATTATGGCTAGCAGTTACCATTGCTACAGCATCTCCATTTAAGTTGTATTGTGCAAAATAAACTGTCGGTGATAAAGACAGACCAATATCTTCAACAAAACATCCTGTAGAAATTAATCCTTTTTTTAAAGATTCTTTTATTTCTTCACTATAAGATCTATAATCATGTCCAACAATCACTCTTGGATTTTCTTTTTTTGTATGTTTTATAATTTGTGTTCCTAAACCTTTACCTAGGCTCTCTATTCCTAATTGATTAATATCCTTTTCGTACAGCCATCTAGCGTCATATTCTCTAAACCCTAACGGACTTATATGAATGTCTTCATTTTTGGACATCCATCTTTATCCAATATTTTTTAATTTTTAGCAGTATTTAATTTTATTCTTGCTATTATACTTATGTTCATATAATGTTCTATTGCTTTGCTTAAACATGTAGTATATCTAGGTAATGTGCACACAACATATAGTTGTTTTTGCATAAAAATTTACTAAAATAGACCTTTTATGAATAAAAACCTTTCCTTTGCCATCGAAAAAGCTGTCGGAAAAATTAGCCCTCGTGACAACTTTTCTTCCCAGAAAAAATTAGGAGAAAAAAAACCTGATTTATTTTCTTTAAGTTCTCAAACAGAACTTTTTCAAAACGATAAAGGGATAACAATAAAAATTGACAGATCTAAAGATGAAAAATTAACTGATTTTGGCAAAGCAACTTTAAGTGACAGGTATTTAGGACCAAATGAGTCTTTTCAAGATTTATTTGCAAGAGTTGCAAGCATATATGCTGATGACAATTTACATGCTCAACGAATTTATAACTATATTAGCAATTTATGGTTTATGCCTGCCACTCCAATTTTGTCTAATGGAGGAACTACTAGAGGATTGCCAATATCTTGTTTTTTGAATGAAGCTGGAGATAGTTTAAATGGAATTCTAGACTTATGGAGCGAAAATGTTTGGTTAGCAGCCAAAGGCGGTGGTATTGGGAGTTATTGGGGGAATCTTAGATCAATAGGAGAAAAAATAGGTAGAGTTGGAAAAACATCTGGAATAATTCCTTTTATTAAAGTGATGGACTCTTTAACTATGGCTATTAGTCAGGGATCATTAAGAAGAGGTTCTGCTGCATGTTATTTACCTATAGATCATCCTGAGATTGAAGAATTTATTGAAATGAGAAGACCAACGGGAGGAGACCCTAATAGAAAAGCATTAAATTTACATCATGGCGTACTAGTAAGTGATGCTTTTATGAGAGCGGTAGAAACAAATTCACAGTGGGCTTTAAAAAGTCCAAAAGATGGAATAGTTCAATCAACTGTATCTGCTAGAAATTTATGGATAAGATTATTAACAGCAAGAGTAGAAACGGGAGAGCCATATATTATTTTTGTAGATACTGTAAATAGATTAATTCCTCAACACCATAAGCTTGCTGGTTTAAATGTTAAAACTTCAAATCTTTGTAGTGAAATTACTTTACCAACAGGAATAGATAAAGATGGCAAGGAAAGAACAGCCGTCTGTTGTTTGTCATCATTAAATTTAGAAACATATGAAGAATGGAAAGATGAGCCAAATTTTATCGAAGACGTAATGAAATTTTTAGACAACGTCTTGACTGATTTTATTAATAGAGCACCAGAATCTTTTAAACATGCAAAATATGCAGCGATGAGAGAGAGAAGTGTTGGCCTTGGTGTTATGGGTTTTCATTCACTTTTGCAAAAAAAATCAATACCATTAGAATCGGTTATGAGCAAATCTTGGAATAATAAAATTTTTAAACATATCCAAGAAGGAGTCAATAGAGCATCCCAAAAATTATCCGAAGAAAGAGGTGCTTGCCCCGATGCAGAAGAGTACGGATTTAAAGAAAGATTTTCAAATAAAACAGCTATTGCACCAACAGCTTCAATTTCAATAATTTGTGGTGGGGCATCTCCAGGAGTTGAGCCTGTTGCAGCTAATAGTTATACCCACAAAACGCTTTCAGGATCTTATAATGTAAGAAACAAATACTTAAAACAAATTTTAGAAAAATATAAAAAAAATAATGATGAAGTGTGGTCATCCATTACAACAAATCAAGGATCAGTTAAACATTTAGATTTTTTAAGCCAAAATGAAAAAGATGTTTTTAAAACTGCTTTTGAGTTAGATCAAAGATGGATAGTTGAACTTGCTGCTGACAGAACACCTTTCATATCCCAAGCTCAATCTATTAATATTTTCTTACCAGCCGATGTTCATAAAAAAGACTTACATCAAATTCATTTTCAGGCTTGGAAAAAAGGATTAAAAAGCTTGTATTATTGCAGATCCAAATCAATTCAAAGAGCTGAAAATATTAATAACAGTTTATCAACAAATGTGACAAAAAATGAATCGACTGAAAGTAAGGACTATGAAGAGTGCTTGTCATGCCAATAACAAAAATAAAAAATAATAAAATTACTGAAAATAAATCAGGATTATTAATTGGAAATCCTGTTTATAAACCTTTTAGATATCCTTGGTGTTATGATGCTTGGTTAACACAACAAAGAATCCACTGGCTACCTGAAGAAGTGCCTTTAGGTGATGATGTTAGAGATTGGCAAAAAAATTTAAGCCAAGCTGAAAAAAACTTACTAACTCAAATATTCAGATTTTTTACTCAAGCTGATGTAGAGGTTAGTAATTGTTATATAAGACACTATATGAATGTGTTTAAACCTACCGAAACTTTAATGATGATGTCAGCATTTGCTGCTATGGAAACTGTTCATATTGCAGCTTACTCTCATTTACTAGATACAATAGGGATGCCAGAATCAGAGTATTCAGCTTTTATGAAATATAAAGCAATGAAAGATAAATATGATTACATGCAAAGTTTTAATGTTAAATCAAATCACGACATAGCTAAAACAATTGCTGTATTCAGTGCATTTACAGAAGGTTTACAACTTTTTGCTAGTTTTGCGATTTTATTAAATTTTCCAAGACAAAACAAAATGAAAGGAATGGGTCAAATTGTAACTTGGTCTGTAAGAGATGAAACGTTGCATTGTAACTCAATGATTAAATTATTTCGAACTTTTATTGATGAAAACCCAAAAATTTGGACTCCACAGTTGAAAAAAGAAATTTATGAAGCATGCAGAACAATAATTTCACATGAAGATGCTTTTATTAATTTAGCCTTTGAGATGGGTCCGATCAAAGGACTTACACCTGACGAAGTAAAACAGTATATACGTTGGATTGGCAACAGAAGATTGGTTCAACTTGGACTCGAACCTATTTACAAAGTAGACAAAAATCCTTTGACTTGGTTAGACACAATGTTAAATGCGGTAGAACATATGAATTTCTTTGAAGGTCGTGCAACCGAATATTCAAAAGCTTCAACTAAAGGTAACTGGTCAGAAGCTTTCTCTTAAATTTAATATTTAATTCACTTTCTTAAACATAAAACAGTTAGTAAAATAGTTTAATGAAAGGAGACTGTTATGGCTAAATTTTATGCAATGGGTAATTATACTGCTCAAGGATTTCAAGGTTTTATAAAAGACCCAAGCACGGATAGATCAAAAGCTGCTCAAGTTGCTGCCGAAGCTGTTGGAGCTAAAATGAGTTTGTATGTTCCCTTAAGAGGAGCGTATGATTTTTTAGTTTGCTTTGAAGGAAATTTTGAGCAAGCTGCAGCAATAAAAATGGCTACAGAAGCGAGCGGTGGTCTTACAAATGTTACAATTTGTGAAGAAATTAACATTAATAATGTAGCTGCTAACGCTGCAAAAATAGCTGGAAAATATAAAGCTCCTGGAAAATAATATTATCTTTGGTTAAGAAGCATCAGTTTACGGTGCTTCTTACCTATATATTTGGAAAGAGGTCTAATCAACTTATTGGCAGTATGTTGTTCCATTATATGTGCGGACCATCCTGTTATTCGTGAGATCACAAATATTGGTGTAAAAAAATCAGTATCAAAACCCATTAAGTGATAAGTTGGGCCCGTAGGAAAATCAACATTTGGATAAATATTTTTTCTTTTAATCATAACGTCTTCAATAATTTGACTTATTGCAGGTAATTTCTTTTCTTTAAGAATTTGAGCCACTTTATAATAATATTTTTTCATAGTTGGGACTCTCGAGTCTCCTTTCCTATAAACTCTATGACCAAAACCCATAATAAGTTTTTTATTATTTAATGCATTTTCAATCCATTTTTTAGCTGTAGTTGGAGTTTTAATTTTTTTTAGCATATACATAACTTCTTCGTTCGCACCACCATGCAAAGGACCTTTTAAGCTAGCAATTGCTCCAGTAATTGCTCCATGTATATCTGATAAGCTGCTAGTTATAGTTCTTGCAGTAAAAGTAGAGACGTTAAAACTATGTTCAGCATAAAGTATTAATGAAACATCAAATGCTTTTACTATCTCTTTTTTAGGTACTTTACTAAAACACATATGAAAAAAGTTTTCCGAAAAAGACAGTCCTTTTTTTGGAGGTATTATATTTTTACCTTTCCTAGTTCTAAAAAAAGCTGCTATAGCCGTAGGAGTTTTAGCAAATATTCTAATTGCTTTTCGCATGTTAGCCTCAGGTGTGTTATTTGTTGTTTCTTTGTCTTCTAAACCCATAACACTCACCACTGTTCTTGCTACATCCATGGGGTGAGATTTTTTAGGCATATGTCTAATAATTTCTCTTAAATTTATTGAAATATTTCTATTTTCTTCTAATTGTTTAATAAATTTTTTAAGCTGATTTTTATTTGGTAGTTCTTTATTAAGGATTAAATAAGCTACCTCTTCAAAAAAACACATTTCACATAAATCTTGAACAGCATATCCTCTATAAGTTAAAGAGTTTATATTAGGCATAACTTGTGAAATTGTTGTTTCATCAACAACAATTCCTAATAAACCTTTTTTTATTTCATCGCTCATAAATCATTCATGACTATCAGTTTTAAAATCAGTAATTTTTCTTTCTGGAGAATTATATTTTTCATATTCTACTAATTCATATAATCTTTTTCGTGTTTGCATTTTACCTATAATGTTATTTTGATGTCCATCTCTAATAATAGCGCGTAAACCATCTTCAACACCTTTCATAGCTAATCTTTGTGTTGTGACAGGATATATAACTATTTGGTAGCCAAGCCTTTCTAGCTCTACAGATGATAAAATTTTGGATTTTCCAAATTCTGTCATATTAGCAATTAAACTTACTTTAGAATTTTTTCTAATTTTTTCAAATTCTTTTTCATCTTTCATTGCTTCAGGAAAGATTACATCTGCTCCAGCATCTTCGTATGCTTTAATACGCTCAATAGTTTTTTCTATTCCTTCAACAATGTTTGCATCAGTTCTTGCAATAATTAAAAAATTTTTATCTTTTTTGGATTTTGCGGCTATTTTTATTTTATTAACCATTTCATTTACTGAAACGATTTCTTTATTATCTAGGTGGCCACATCTTTTTTGATTTATTTGATCCTCAATATGACATCCCGAAAGACCAAGTTTTTCAAAAGTTCTAACAGTCGTTGCACAATCATTGAAACCGGTATCAGCATCAACAATAGAAGGTAAATCAGTAACTCTAGATATTTGATTTGCTCTATAACTGACTTCTTTTAAAGTTGTTAAACCTATGTCTGGAATACCTAGGTCATTTGCCATTACTGCACCTGAAATATAAATTCCATCGAAATTTATTTCAGCTATTAGTTTAGCGGTTAAGGGATTATAAGCTCCAGGGAATTTTAATATTTTATTTGTTTTAAGTTTATTTTTTAAATCTTCCCTTTTATTTAAAGAGTTTTTTTTTGTAAAATACATAGTGCAATTATTTAATCTATAATAATTATAATAGCAGTAACTACTAATAAAACAGCTAATAAATATTCAACCAATTTTTTAATTTTAACATTTTTTATTATTGTTTTGATTGATGAACCGAAAAGAGCCCATAAACATATTGAAGGAAAGCATACAAAAGGTGCTGTTATAGCCACAAATGAAGTAGCAACAAAGAAACTTTCTTGGTTTGGAAAAAAAGCTGTTGCTGCTGTTAAAGCTACAACCCACGCCTTTGGATTGATGAATTGAAAAAGGGCTGCTTCATGTAATTTTAATGGTCGTCCAGTTTCCTTATTGTTATTTGAAAAAGAGCCAATAATTTTCCAACTTAAAAAAAGAAGATAAAAAAAACAAATCCATTTAAGGTATAGTTGTATGCTAGGATATTTTTGAAATAAGGAACCAAGACCAAAGCAAACCAGTGTAATTTGAATAACATGACCAAAAGGTATTCCGATAAGGTGAGGTAGTGTTTTTTTAAAACCAAATTTTATTCCAGACGCTGTAAGCATTGCATTATTAGGACCTGGTGTTGCAAACATAACAAAGTAATAACTAATAAGTGCAAAAAAAAGCTTCAAATCTATCATAAGTATTTTTCTATAATTTTATCAAAATTTATAAAATCTTTTATTAAATGATCGTGTTTAATTTCACTAACTTTTTTATCTGTGTAGCCACCTTGTAATAAAATGAATGGTAAAGATGCATTTTGAGCTGATTGAGAATCTACTTCACTGTCACCAACCATAATTGTTTTTTTTATATTTCCATTCATTATTTCAATAGTATTCGTCAAATGTCTTGCATCTGGCTTACAGTAATCAAAAGTATTGCACCCTGCTACATATTCAAAATATTTGTTAATTCCAATTTTTTTTAATAAGTCGATAGCTAAGTGTTCTTGCTTATTGGTACATACACCCATTGAAATATTTTTATTTTTACACCAATCTAAAAAACCTTTAACTCCATTTATTAAATTACTTTCTACAAGAATATTTTTTCCATAGAAGCTGACAAATTCTTTTACCATTTTATCTTTAATTTTTTTTTCTGTAATTTCTTTTAACTCCATTTTAGCTGAAAGCCATAAGGATCTGCCAATCATTGCTCCAACTCCTTTACCAATTAATGACTTAATTTCTTCTCCAGATTTTGATTCATATCCAAATTTTTTCATAACATGATTATGAGCACTCATTAAATCAGGAGCTGTGTCAATCAAAGTTCCGTCTAAATCAAATAAAATTGTTAATTTTTGAGTCATTCGTTTTGTATTATAAAGAAATATTTTTTGAGTTATGACTAACTTTATAATAATGTAAAGATAATAATTAATGACATCAATAAGTAAAAAAAAAATAGCTTTAATTGAAAAAAACAACCAAGAAAAATTAAGGAATAAAGCTATGAAAATAGGTGTGACATTACTAGCTCCGGAAACAGTTTTTTTATCAAACGATACCAAATATGGAAAAAATGTTATTATCAATCCATATGTTGTTATAGGAAAAAAAACTAAGATAGGTGACAATGTTGAAATTTTACCTTTTACTCACATAGAAAATGCCATTTTAGAATCAAATGTTAGTGTTGGACCTTTTTCTAGAATTAGACCTGGCTCTTTTTTAGACAAAGGATCAAAAGTAGGAAATTTTGTTGAAATTAAAAAAAGCAAAATAGGTAAAAATTCAAGAATTAATCATTTATCTTATGTAGGTGATGCAATACTTGGTAAAAATGTGAATATTGGTGCTGGAACTATTACTTGTAACTATGATGGAAAAAATAAAAATAAAACTAAAATATTAGATGGAGCTTTTATAGGTTCTAATACATCATTGGTAGCACCTATTAAAATTGGTAAAAATGCAATTACTGGCGCAGGCTCAGCTTTAACAAAAAACGTTAAAGATAAGGCGTTATCTCTTACAAGATCAAACCAAATAGAAATTAAAAATTATAAAAGAAAATAAAATATGTGTGGAATAATTGGTATAGCCAGTAATAAAGTTGTTACTGAAAATATAATACAATCGTTAAAAAAATTAGAGTATAGAGGGTACGATTCTGCAGGCATATCCACAATTATTAATAATACTATTAATGAAAAAAAATGTACAGGAACAGTTGATAATCTAGAAAAGATTTTATTTAAAAACCCTTCAAATGGTTTATCAGGTATAGGGCATGTTAGATGGGCTACTCACGGAATACCAAACCAAGTTAACGCTCACCCTCATTCATCAGAAGAAGTTTCGGTTGTTCATAATGGTATTATTGAAAACTCTACGGAATTGAAAAAAATTTTAGAAGCCAAAGGATATAACTTTAAATCACAAACAGATACAGAGGTAATTACTTTCCTTCTTACTGATTTTTTAAAAGATTTTGATTTAATAAATGCAATTAACAAAACTTTAGATAAACTTATTGGAAGTTTTGCATTAGGTATTATTTTTAAAAAATATGACAGCATTGTTGTTGGAGCACGTAGAGGAAGTCCTTTGGCTGTTGGATATGGAGTTCAAGAAAATTATCTTGGTTCAGATTCTTATGCTCTAAAATCCATGACAAATAAGATAACATACTTAGATGATGGCGATGTATGTATTTTATCAAAAGATAAAATAGAATTTTATAATTCAAAAAATAAAAAAGTAAATAAAAAGATCCTGACTCTATCAAACGATAAGTTTGCTGCTGAAAAAGGAAATTATAAAGATTTTATGTCAAAAGAAATTAATGAACAATCTACTACTGTAAAAACTTGTATAAAGGAATATGTTGATCAGTTAAGACGTGATGTAAATCTTTATAATTTTCCATTAGAACCTTCAAAGATAAAAAAAATTATTTTAGTTGGTTGCGGAACAGCATTTAATGCATGTGCTACTGCAAAATACTGGTTTGAAGAACTTACAGATATTACTATTGAGATTGATATAGCTTCTGAGTTTAGATACAGAAATATTAAATTCGATAAAAAAAACTTATATATTTTTATATCTCAGTCTGGAGAAACAGCTGACACATTTGCTGCTCTTGACTTATGCAAAAAAAATAAAGTTAAAACTTGTTCCGTAGTAAATGTTGTTGAAAGTTCAATAGCAAGATCTTCAGACTTTGTTTTACCTATTCATGCTGGTCCTGAAATAGGAGTAGCTTCCACCAAAGCATTCCTTGGACAATTATTGGTATTATATATTTTAGCTATTAAAATTTCTGAAACCAGAAATCAAATAAATAAAAATGATTATGAAGATAAAATTAAAGATCTTTTAAAACTTCCTGACTTAATTAAAGAGACCTTGAAATGTGATGATAGAATCCAAATTATCGCAAAAGAATTTTTGAAGGCCAAAGGTGCTATGTTTCTTGGACGAGGTTTATCTTACCCTTTGGCACTAGAAGGAGCTTTAAAACTCAAAGAATTATCCTATCTTCATGCTGAAGGCTATGCCGCTGGTGAAATGAAACATGGACCTTTAGCTTTAATCGAAGAAGGTTTACCTGTTGTTATTCTGGCTCCTAAAGATAGATATTTTGAAAAAACAATTTCAAATATGCAGGAGGTCATAGCCCGAGGAGGTAAAGTTATTTTAATATCAAATAAAAATAATATTATTATAAGTGAAAATGTAAGATTCACTTTAGAAATACCTAAATCAGACGATAATTTAATGCCATTTCTTATGACTATACCTCTTCAGTTATTAGCCTATCATGTTGCTTCGCTAAAAAATTGCAATATAGATAAACCTCGAAATTTAGCCAAATCAGTTACAGTTGAATAGAAAGACTCTCTAATATCCAGCATATTCAAACTTGGTTTTTACCCTCGTATAGATTATATATACTTTAGGTTGAAAATGAAAAAATGGACATTAAATAGTTGGAGAAATTATCCAGCAAAACATATTCCTGAGTATTCTAATAAAAAAGAATTAGATATGGTTCTCGGAAAAATTAAAAATTTTCCACCCTTAGTATTTGCTGGTGAAACAAGACATTTGAAACAACAGTTAGCAAGTGTCGTTGATGGAAAAGCTTTTCTACTTCAAGGTGGAGATTGCGCAGAAAGTTTTGCTGAATTTCATCCTGACAACATTAGAGATACTTTTAAAGTAATGCTGCAGATGTCGCTAGTTCTTACTTACTCAGCATCATTACCTGTTGTTAAGCTAGGAAGAATTGCTGGACAATTTTCAAAACCCAGAAGCTCATCAACAGAAAAAAAAGATGGAGTAGAGTTACCTAGTTACTTAGGTGATAATATTAATGGTATAGAATTTAATGAAAGATCAAGAACACCTGATCCCAAAAGATTATTTAAAGCTTATTCTCAGTCAGCATCTACTTTAAATCTTATAAGAGCATTCTCTCACGGAGGTTTTGCAGACTTAAATATGGTTCATACGTGGAATTTAGGATTTATAAAAAAAAGTCAACAAGATAAAAAATTTAAGGAACTTGAGGATAAAATTGCTGACGCGCTGGCTTTTATGGAAGCTTGTGGAATTAATTCAGACTTTAATAGAAGATTAAAAACAGTAAACTTTTGGACTTCTCATGAAGCGCTCTTATTACCATTTGAAGAGTCTATGACTAGAACAGACTCAACTACTGGAGAATATCATGATACTTCTGCTCATTTTGTTTGGATTGGAGATAGAACAAGACAGCTTGATGGAGCGCATGTCGAATTTTGTAGAGGAATTGAAAATCCAATAGGAATAAAATGTGGCCCCACATCTAAACCAGATGAAATTGTAAAAATTTGTAATGTAATAAATCCAAAAAATGAAAAAGGAAAGATTGTGCTAATTTCAAGATTTGGACATGATAAAGTAGGAAAGTTTTTACCTAAACTAATTAGAGCTATTAAAAAAGATGGATTAAATATTGTTTGGTCGTGTGACCCAATGCATGGTAATACGATTAAATCAGCAACAGGATTTAAAACAAGACCTTTTAATAATGTTGTAAGAGAAGTTAAAAATGTTTTTGCAGTTCATCAATCAGAAGGTAGTTTTGCTGGCGGTCTTCATATTGAAATGACTGGTCAAAATGTTACTGAATGCACAGGTGGTGCGCAAAAAATATCTGAAAGAGATTTATCAAGCAGATATCATACCCACTGCGATCCGAGGTTAAATGCAAATCAAGCGTTAGAATTAGCATTCTTGATTTCAGATGAAATTAAGAAAAACTCCCAATATTCAAAGAATATTATTCAAGCAGTATCTTAATAATTGAATTTTAATTATTAAGATCTATTTTAAGAATGGAACACTAATATATATTTATGAAAACATCAGAAAGAATTAAATACATTAAAGATTGGATAGTAAAATATTACAAGTCTATGCCAAAAGAAGCCGATTCTTTAGTTGTTGGAGTCTCTGGTGGAATAGATTCATCGGTAACAAGTGCTCTTTGTGCCCTTACAGGAAAAAAAACAATTGTTATAGCAATGCCTATAAATCAAATAAAGGAGCAACATGATTTAAGTTTAAAACACCAAGACTGGCTTAAAAATAAATTTAAAAATGTAGAAAGTCGTTTAATTATTTTAGATAGTGTATTTAAATCATTTGAAGTTTCATTAAATGAATTTAATGACCAGCATGGTTTGGCAAATTCAAGAGCCAGATTAAGAATGACAACTTTGTATCAAGTTGCAGCATCAAATAATGGTATTGTAGTTGGTACAGGTAACAAAATAGAAGATTTTGGTGTAGGATTTTATACAAAGTATGGAGATGGTGGAGTAGATATTTCGCCAATTGCAGACTGTACTAAGTCACAAATCTGGGAAATGGGGAAAGATTTAGGAATATTAAAAGAAATTATTGAAGCTCAACCCACGGATGGTTTATGGGACGATGGCAGAACTGATGCTAATCAATTAGAAATGTCATATAAAGAATTAGAAGATGCCATGAAAGATTCATCAAACAAGAATCATAAAAAGTATTTAGAAATGAGAAAGAGGAATTTGCATAAAATAAATCCTATCCCTATATGCAAGATTAAAGATGACTAAAAATTTAAGTTTTTTTAATACATTATCAAATCAAAAAGAAAAGTTTTTTCCCATAAACGATAATAAAGTGGGCATGTATGTTTGTGGACCAACTGTTTATGATTTTCCACATATTGGTAACGCAAGACCATTAGTTGTTTTTGATGTTTTGTTTAGACTTTTACAAAGCTGTTACGGTAAAAAAAAAGTTATATACGTACGAAATATTACAGACATAGATGATAAAATTATTGATTCTTCAAAAAAAAACAAAAAAAGTATTAAAGATCTAACAGAAAGTATAAGCAAAAGTTTTCATGAAGATTGCAGATATTTAAATTGTCTTAAACCAACTTCTGAACCGAAAGCTACAGAACATATAAAAGAAATGATAAATATGATTTCTAATTTATTAAAAAAAAATCATGCTTATGAAAACAAAAAACATGTTTATTTTTCAGTTTCTTCATTTAAAAAATATGGAAAATTATCAAATAAAAATTCTGAGCAGCTTATTTCTGGATCAAGAGTTGAAGTTTCTAAATACAAAAAAGATCCACTCGATTTTGTTCTTTGGAAACCTTCAGATAAAGAAGACCCAGGATGGGATTCTCCGTGGGGTAGAGGCCGACCAGGTTGGCATTTAGAATGCTCCGTTATGGGAGAAGAATATTTGGGTAAGCAATTTGATATACATGGAGGAGGCCTTGATCTTGTTTTTCCACATCATGAAAATGAAATTGCCCAATCTTGTTGTGCAAATAATACAGAATATTTTGCAAATTATTGGTTACATAATGGGTTTGTTACATTCAATAAAGAAAAAATGTCAAAATCTATAGGCAATATAGTGACGATAAATAAATTAAGAAAAAATGTAAATGGTCAAGTCATAAGACTAGCTCTGTTAAGTTCTCATTATAAACAGCCATTAGATTGGAATGAAAAATTAATTAATGAATGTCAAAACACTTTAAATAAGTGGTACAGCCAATATGAAAAGATTGATCCTGCAGAATTAAATGACGACGTACTCAAGCCGCTAAAAGAGGATCTAAATACACCAGAGTACATAGCTAATCTACATTCACTCTTTGAAGATTCATCTAAAGGTAACAAATCATCAAAAATTAAGTTCTTGTCAGCTTGTCAGCAAATTGGTTTGCTTAACGAAGATAAGCATTCATGGGAAAATTTTAAAAAATCAAAAATAAAAGTTGATGAAATTTTTATTAAACAAAAAATTGCAGATAGAAATGAAGCTAGAAAAAAAGGAAACTATAAGCTTGCAGATGTGTTAAGAAAAGAACTAGAAGATAACGGTATAACTATTGAAGATATGCATGAACAAACTACATGGAAATATAAATGAGTAAAGAGAAAATATATATTTTTGACACGACCCTTAGAGATGGCTCCCAAACAGAAGGCGTTAATTTTTCTATTGATGATAAAAACAAAATAGCAAAAGCTTTATCAAATCTTGGAGTTGACTATTTAGAAGGTGGATGGCCTGGAGCTAATACGCTAGATACAGCTTTTTTTAACAATCCACCAAAGTTAGAAAATACGACTTTGACTGCATTTGGTATGACCAAAAAAGCTGGAAGAAGTGCTGAAAATGATCCTGGTCTTTCTGCATTACTAAACTCAAAGGCTCCCGCAATCTGCTTAGTAGGAAAATCTTGGGATTTTCATGTTGATGTTGCATTGGGCATTACGAAAGAAGAAAATTTAGAAAATATCAAAGAATCAGCAAAATTATTTATTAAAAACAAGAAAGAATTCATGTTTGATGCTGAACACTTTTTTGATGGTTATAAAAAAAATCCACAATATGCAATGAATTGTATTAAAACGGCATTTGATGAAGGAGCTAGGTGGATTGTTCTTTGCGATACAAACGGTGGAACTTTACCACATGAAATTGGAGAAATTGTTTCCAAAGTAAGTAAAAAAATTCCTGGAAAAAATCTTGGCATTCATGCTCATAACGATACAGAAAATGCTGTAGCAAATTCCTTAACAGCTGTTTTAGCTGGAGTACGTCAAGTTCAAGGTACAATTAACGGATTGGGTGAGAGATGTGGAAATGCAAATTTAATATCTTTAATTCCATCTTTAGTTTTAAAAAAATCTTTTTCTAATAATTTTGTAATTAAAATAAATGAAAATAAAGTTAAAACTTTAACTGAATGTTCTAGATTATTAGACGAAATATTAAACCAAAAATCAAATAGAAGATCTGCCTATGTTGGAGCTTCTGCATTTGCACATAAAGGTGGCTTACATGTATCTGCCGTTTCAAAAGACCCAAAAACTTATGAACATATTGACCCGAGTCTAGTAGGAAATTTAAGAAACATTATTGTTTCAGACCAAGCTGGGAAATCAAATATAATGTCAAGATTAGAAAAGTATGGAATTAAAATTAATAAAAACGATCCTAAAGTTCAAATTTTACTTACTGAAGTCAAAGATAGAGAATTTGTTGGATATTCTTATGATGGAGCAGATGCTTCATTTGAGTTACTCGCGAGAAGACTTTTAGGAGAAATACCAAAATATTTAACAATTTCAAAATATGATGTTTCAGTGAAAAAAGAGTCAAAAGATAAAATAAATTCATTTGCAAAAGCTCATATTTTAGTTGATGGCCAAGAAATTGTTTGTGAAGGAATAGGTAATGGTCCCGTTAATGCTTTAGATAATGCTATTAGATCTAACGTTGATAAAGTCGGGAAGTACTCAAAGTATTTGAAAGATTTGAAACTGGTTGATTATAAAGTTAGAATTTTAAATACTGGAACAAGTGCAACGACTAGGGTTTCTATTGAGAGTACAGATAGTAAAGGAAAAAGTTGGTTTACTATAGGAGTTTCACCAAATATTATTGAAGCATCTTTTAAAGCGTTAATTGATTCTTTAGATTATAAACTCTATAAAGATAAAGCTCCAGAAAACAGCTAATGAGTTTAAAAAATATTTATTTTATTTTATGTAGATCTCAATTAGGAGAAAACATTGGATCAACAGCAAGAGCTCTTAAAAATTTTAATATTCCTAATTTAAGAATGGTTAATCCGAGATGTATTTGGCCTAATGCAAAAGCAGTAACAACATCAGTTGGAGCTAAAAATATTTTAAATTCAGCAAAAAAATACAAAACTATAGAGCGTGCTGTTGGGGATCTAGATATAATATTTGCTAGCACATCAAGATCTCGCAAGGTAAACAAAAAAATGATATCTATTACTGAATTTGTTAAAAAAATAAAAAAAAAACAAAAAATAGGAATAGTTTTTGGACCTGAGGCTTCCGGTTTATCTAATGATGAAGTTAATTGTGCAGATTATCTAGTTACTATACCTACTAATAAAGATTTTAGTTCAATTAATTTATCACATAGTGTGATTTTATTTTGTTTTGAGCTTTTTCAACACTTTTCTAACAATAAATTTGCATTCCAATCTACTTATAAGAGCTCATTAGCAACAAAATCCGAAGTAAATAAATTCTTAAATTTTATAATAAAAAGACTTGATAACAAAGGTTTTTTACAACCAAATCACAAGAGAAAAAGCATGATAAGAAATATTCATAACATATTTCATAGATTGGATATGTCAGAACAAGAAATACGTATATTACTTGGAATTTTTACTACTTTAAATGGATTAAACAATAAAAGCTGAATTGACAAATGATTTTCATTGTTTATAAATCACGAATAATTAAATATGACAAAAAGATTAGCATCTAAGCACAAAGTAGATAGAAGATTAAAAGTTAACCTTTGGGGAAGACCGAAGAGTCCTTTTAATAATCGTGACTATCCACCAGGACAACATGGTAAATCAAGAAGAGGAAAAACCTCTGATTATGGAACTCAGCTTCAGGCAAAACAAAGATTGAAGTTTTATTATGGCAATATGAACGAAAGACAATTTAGAAATGTTTACCGTAAAGCAATTCAAAAAAAGGGAAACACAACAGAAAATTTAGTTGGTTTTCTTGAAAGCAGATTAGACACTGTTACATACAGAGCAAAGTTTGCACCAACAGTATTCTCCGCAAGACAACTAATTAATCATGGCCACATAAGAGTGAATGGGAAAAAAGTCAATATATCAAGTTACATAATGAAACCAGAAGATTTAATCGAAGTAAGAGATAAGTCGAAAGAGATGGTGACAATAGTTGGAGCCACAACTAGTAAAGAAAGAGATGTTCCTGAATATATTCAAATGGATACTAAAAGTAAAAAAGCAAAACTAATAAGAATACCAAAGTTTTCTGAAATTCCTTATCCAGTTATAATGGAACCTAAATTAGTAATAGAATATTATTCAAGATAGTAAATTTAATTTGTTAAAAAGAACTTCAATACACCAGATAAATTTAACTTTAGAAAAAAACCCAAGCTGGAAAATTCTTGATATAGGTTGCGGATATAGAGCTCACAAAAAAGCAAACATTATTGCCGACCAAAAAGATCTATCAGCGTTTTATCCAGACAAAAAATTTATTAAAATAAATGAAAAAAAATTACCATTTAAAGATAAAGAGTTCGATTTTGTTATAGCCAGCCACGTAATAGAACATGTAGAAGATTTTCAATTTTTTATTAGTGAAATAGAAAGAATTTCTAATAAAGGATATATTGAACTTCCATCTAAATTAGGTGACAACTTAGTTTTTGAAAATAAAAATGATCATATTTGGTGGTTCGAATATAATGATGTTACTAATGAATTGATGATATCAAAAAGAAATCAAATCATAGAACCATTTTTAACGGTAGCTACTGGAAAATTATTAGAAGAAATTTTTAGAGATAGTTTAATTTTAGAGTTATATTGGGAAGAAAAAATTGATTATAAAATTGATGATTCGATTAAATACAGCAAATATAAAAAAATACCTTTTATTAAATTGATCAAAAAATATTTTAGCAAACGAATTAGAATGCTTATAAAATAAAAAACTAATTTACTTTAAAAGCAATTTTTTTTTCCTCTAGCTTTTTTTGCAATTCGCCTTTTTCATACATTTCTTTAATAATATCACAGCCACCTATAAACTCTTCTTTAACGTAAAGTTGAGGTATTGTAGGCCAATCACTAAATTCTTTCATTCCTTCTCTTAAAACATTATCTTCCAGAACATTGATTCCCATAAATTTTACACCAAGATGTTTTAGAACATTTGCTACAGCCAATGAAAAGCCACACTGTGGCATCTCGGGAGTTCCTTTCATAAAAAGACATACTTCATTTTCTTTTAAGTGGTTAGTAATTTTAGTTTTTGTATTTTCATCCATAAATTAAATTTCCATAGTGTTTAACGCTAAAGCATGAAGTTCGTTACCCATCTTAGTTCCTAAGGCTTTATATACTATTTTATGTTGTTCAATCATACTTTTTCCAGTAAAAACTTTTGATTTAATTGTCGCAGAATAATGGTTATCATCACCAGCCAAGTCCTTAATAGTTATTTCTGCGTCTGGTATTGCCTTCTTTATTAAACTTTTTATTTCTTCTAATTTTAAACTCATACATTAATTCTCTTTAAAATAATTTTTATACCACAAAGAATTTAATTCAGCCAAGTCTGTAACATTTAAAATAAACTCTTTAGCTAATTCTAAAATTTTAGGCTGAGTTTTTCCTAATACTTCATAGTATATACTATTTTTTTGCAATATTTTACAAACTTCTTGCTTATTTTTTTTATTTACTTCAATTAAATATCTGCTTTGATCTTCGCCAAATAAGTATTTATGTGTATTAATGGTATTGTTTGGTAGTGCAATTTTTGCACCAATTTTTCCTGAAATACACATTTCACCAAGTGCTAAGAGTATTCCACCAGATGATATATCGTGAACAGATAGTAATAGTTTTTTTAAAATAAGATTTCGAATCGATAAACCATTATTTTTTTCATTAAATAAATTAACATCTGGAGCTGCACCTTTTTCATCATTTAATACTATTTTATAAAATTCACTTTGATCCAAGTGGCCTAATGTTTTTCCAACAACAAATATATAATTATCAATTCCTTTAAAATCTTTTGTTATCATATTACTTAAATTTTTTATTAGGCCAACCCCACCTATAGTTGGAGTAGGCATGATAGCTTTTTTTTTTGTTTCGTTATAAAAAGATACATTTCCTGATACCACGGGAAAATCTAAATATTTACATGCTTGTGAAATTCCATCAATACATTCAACAAACTGTCCCATTATCTTTTCTTTTTCAGGATTACCAAAATTTAGGCAGTTTGTTATAGCAATAGGATTTGCACCGACAGATATAAGGTTTCTCCACGCCTCACAAACTATCTGTTTTCCTCCGTTTGTAGGATCAGCAAAGCAGTAATTTGCTGATGAGTCTATTGTCATTGCTACACCCTTATCTTTTCCATGAATTCTTACGACCGCAGCATCTCCTCCAGGTTTTTGTATTGTATCCCCCATAACTGTATGATCGTATTGTTCCCACACCCAGCTTTTTTCAGAATTGTTAGGACTACTTAATATTTTTTTAAATGCCTCAGATATTTTAGGATAAACAATCTTGTCAGTTTTTTTAAGTTTTTTTAAGTAGGTGCTTTTTTTCCATTTCCTATCATATATTGGAACATCATTAGAAAGTGAATTTAAAGGTAAATTAGCAACTTGTTTATTATTAAAATTTAAGACTAGGTTTTTCGTATTTGTTGTTTTTCCAATTATGGAAAAGTCTAAATTCCATTTATCAAATATTTTTTTTGCATTTTTTTCTTTTCCAGCTTTTAATATTAGCAACATTCTTTCCTGGCTTTCTGAAAGCATAATTTCGTATGGTAGCATTCTATCTTCTCTGCATGGCACTTTGTCTAAATTAATTTCTATTCCTAAATTTCCTTTTGCAGCCATCTCTACACTTGAAGAGGTTAAACCAGCGGCACCCATATCTTGTATTGAAATAATAGAATCATCTTGCATTAATTCTAAACAAGCTTCTAAAAGAAGCTTTTCAGTAAATGGATCACCAACTTGTACAGTTGGTTTTTTTTCATCAGAATTTTCATCAAATTCAGCTGACGCCATACTAGCTCCATGAATTCCATCTCTTCCAGTCTTAGACCCAACATAAATTACTGGTTGATCTACTCCTTGAGCTTTTGAATAAAAAATTTTATTTTTTTTAACTAAACCAACAGCCATTGCATTCACTAAGATATTTTCATTATAAGAAGAATTAAATTTAACTTCTCCACCCACGTTGGGTATGCCTATACAATTACCATAACTTCCAATTCCAGAAACCACACCACTAAGCAAATTTTTAGTTTTCTGATGTGTATGAGAACCAAAGTGTATTGAATTTAAAGTAGCAATAGGACGTGCACCCATAGTAAAAACATCTCTTAAAATTCCCCCAACTCCAGTAGCTGCTCCTTGAAAAGGCTCTATAAAAGAAGGATGATTATGGCTTTCAATTTTAAAAACTAAAGCATCATTATCTCCAATATCTACAATACCTGCATTTTCACCAGGACCTTGTATAACATTTTTATTTTTTGTTGGTAAAGTTTTTAAATATTTTTTTGAAGATTTGTAAGAGCAATGTTCATTCCACATAGCTGAAAATATACCTAGCTCAAGAAGATTAGGTTCTCTACTAAGCGAATCTATAATTTTTTTATACTCATCAACTTTAATTCCATGCATTTCAATTATTTCAGGTGTATTTTTCATTTTAATTGTGATTTCAGCAAGCTTTCAAATAGTATTGAACCATCTTCACCAGATAAAAGTGGATCTATTAATCTTTCTGGATGTGGCATCATACCCAAAATATTTTTTTTTAAATTTAATATACCAGCAATATTGTTTGAAGATCCATTAGGATTAGATTCTTTATTTATAAAACCTTTTTCATCACAATACTTAAATGTAATTAGGTTATTATCTTCCAGGTTTTTTAATATTTCATTATTAGCAAAATAATTTCCTTCGTTATGAGCAATAGGTAATTTAATAACATCTTTTTTTATATAGCTTGAAGTAAACTTATTATTAAAATTCAGTAACTTTAAAAAAATATTTTTTGCAATAAATTTTAATTTTTTATTTCTTAATAATATTCCAGGTAATAATCCAGTCTCAATTAATATTTGAAAACCATTACATATACCCAATATAAGACCACCTTTATCTGCATGCTTAATAACTTCATTCATAATTTTTGATTTACTGGCTATACATCCGGTTCTTAAATAGTCTCCGTAGGAAAATCCACCAGGCAAAACAACCAAATCAGATTTAGGTAAAATTGAATCATCATGCCAAACCATCTGATTTTTTATTTTATATTTTTTTAATGCTACCGCAATATCTCTATCACAGTTAGATCCGGGGAAAACAATTACAGAAGATTTCATTATTTAAGATTAATTTTATAATCTTCTATTATTACGTTTGTTAATAATTTTTTACTAACTTCTTCAATAATTTTTTTAGATTTTTCTTTATCAGATTCGTTTATTTCAATTTCAAAATATTTTCCTTGTCTAACGTTAATAATACTATTATATCCCATATTTTTTAAAGTTTTATTAACAACTTTACCTTGTGGGTCAAGTACATCTTTTTTTAATGTTACTGTAACTGTAATTTTCAATTTACTTTTTCTTAAGGTTTACTGCTGTAGGTTTACCAAATTTAACTTCACTAATGTTAGCTTCTTCATGGATTATTCCTAGTCTCCGCGCTACTTCTTGATATGCTTGAATTATATTTCCTAGATCTTTTCTAAATCGATCTTTATCTAATTTTTTTTCACTCACAACATCCCAAAGCCTACATGTATCTGGACTAATTTCGTCAGCCAGAATAAGCATTTTTTTTTGGTCGATAGTAGCTCTTCCAAATTCCAATTTAAAATCGACAAGTTTTATACCAACGCCTCTAAACATTCCAAGCATAAAATCATTAATGCGAAGACAATAACTCTTTATAAGATCAAGTTCTTCAGCTTTTGCCCAATTAAATTCAATTATATGTTCCCTAGCCACAAGGGGATCACCCAAATCATCATTTTTATAGCTATATTCGACTAAAGGTTTAGAAAGTACTGTCCCATCAGGAATACCTAACTTTTTTGTAAGAGATCCAGTAGCAATATTTCTTATAATAAATTCTACAGGAATTATTTCTACAAGTCTTACCAACTGTTCACGCATATTTAATCTTTTTATTAAATGAGTTTTAATACCAATTTGATTTAAATTGTTAAAAATATGTTCAGAAATTCTGTTGTTTAATACACCTTTTCCTTCAACAGTCGTTTTTTTTAAATTATTAAATGCCGTAGCATCATCTTTAAAATGCTGTATGGCAGTATCTTTTTCTGGACCTTCATAAAGTATTTTGGCTTTACCTTCGTAAAGTTTTTTTCCTTTATTCATAATTATTTAAAAACTCTTTTAAAAATTATATTAATTCTTTTAGTGTGATATTTTAAATCAAACATCTTACTTAAATCTTTATTAGAAATTTTTTTATTAATCAATGAGTCGTTCACTAAACTTTCATAAAAAGGTATATTTTTTTTCCATGAATTTTGAGCATTTTTTTGCACTAATAAATAGGATTCTTCCCTTGAAAATCCGTATTTTGTTAATTCTAACATAACTCTTTGTGAAAAAATTAAACCATTTGTTATATTTAAATTTTTTAACATTCTTTTTGGATATACATTCATATTTTTTAAAAGGTTTTTTAACCTATTAAGAGCAAAATCTAACGTAATAGTAGAATCTGGTCCAATGTTTCGCTCAACACTAGAATGCGATATATCTCTCTCATGCCACAATGAAACATTTTCAAGAGCAGGAACAACATAACTCCTCACCATTCTTGCTAGTCCAGTTAAATTTTCACTTAATATTGGGTTTCTTTTATGTGGCATTGCTGATGAACCTTTTTGCTTTTTATCAAAAAATTCTTCTACTTCCTGCAATTCAGTTTTTTGTAAATTTCTTATTTCAGTCGCAACTCTTTCTATAGAGCTAGCAATAACTCCTAGTACGGAAAAGTAATATGCATGTCTATCTCTAGGAACTATTTGCGTTGATATAGGTTCTACTTTCAAACCTAGTTTTTTTGCAACATATGACTCAATTCTCGGATCCAAATTAGCAAAAGTTCCTACAGCTCCAGATATTGCGCATGTAGAAATTTCATCCATCGCACTTATAAGTCTTTTTTTATTTCTTTTAAATTCTTCATAATACGTTGCTAATTTTAAACCAAAGGTAGTAGGCTCTGCGTGAATGCCATGGCTTCTTCCTATACATATAGTATTTTTGTATTTAAAAGATTTTTGTTTTAAAACTTTTAATATTTGATCAATATCATTGTTGAGGATTTTGCTGCATTGAAATAGCTGTAGATTAAAGCATGTATCTATAACATCTGATGATGTCATTCCTTTATGTAAAAACTTACCATCATTTCCTACTTTTTCAGTTATTGAAGTTAGAAATGCTATAACATCATGATGAACCTTACTTTCTATTTTATGGATTCGTTCGACACTTATTCTTGCTTTACGTTTAGTTTTAGCAGCAACTCCTCTTGGGATTATTTTTAGTTTTTCCATTGCCTCCGCAGCCGCTATTTCAATCTTTAACCATATTCGATATTTATTTTTTTCATCCCAAATATTTTTAATCTCTTTTCTAGAATATCTTTCAATCATTTTTAATAAGGAGGTTGTTTATATTTCTTTTTAGATTCAGTAAAAATTTCAAAACCATCATTTGTTACACCTATAGTATGTTCAAATTGTGCAGACAAAGACTTATCTTTTGTAACAGCGGTCCATCCATCCTTAAGCATTTTTGTATAGTGAGATCCTTCATTTATCATAGGTTCAATCGTAAAAATCATACCAGCTTTTATTTTAATACCTTCTCCTTTTTTACCATAGTGCAATATATTAGGAGCTTCATGAAAAATTTTCCCTATTCCATGGCCACAAAAGTCTCTTACAACAGAGAACCCTTTTTTTTCAACATATTTTTGAATTACTTCTCCAATATCACCTAAGTTTATTCCGTCTTTAATTATTGAAATTGCATTCATCATTGAATTGTAAGTTGTTGATACTAAATTTTTACTTTTGACAGAGACATCTCCAACAAAAAACATTCTACTGGTATCACCGTGCCACTCATTAACTATTGTGGTTACATCTATATTTACAATATCTCCATCTCTTAAATATTTTGTAGATGGGATTCCATGACAAACAACATTATTAGCTGAAGTACAACAAGATTTTGGAAAACCTCTATAAAAAAGTGGGGCCGAATAACCTTTATTATCTCTTATAAATTCATAACAAATTTTATCAAGTTTATCAGTTGATATGCCAGGTTTAACGAATGATGTAACTTCGTCTAAAGTGTTTGCAGCCAATCTACCAGCTATTTTAATTTGTTCAAAATTTTCTTTGTAATCAAGACTCATAATTTATTTGTTTATTAAGTTTTATCTCTTCATTATTCAATTTACAATCGTAACAAAGAACTTTAACGTTATTTTTTATAGCTTCATCAAAGGCAATTTTATAATCTTGATCAATATCTTGTGCAATTTTAAAGGAATTGCATCCTTCAATCTGAATTAAATATAATATGTAAGCGTGATAACCTTTCTTTCTAGCTTTTATAAGTTCTTTTAAATGTTTGGTTCCTCTAGAAGTTATAGAGTCAGGAAACTCAGCAATTTTTTTACTCCTATTTAAAGTTACATTCTTTACCTCAAGAAAGCATTTTTCTAATTTGTTACTAAGAAGAAAGTCAAATCTGGTATTTTCAGTAAATTTAACTTCATTTTTTATGGTAATAAATTTTTTTAGACTTTTAATTTTTCTTTGATTTAAAGCTTCATAAACTATTTTATTAGATAATAAAGTATTAATACCAACTTTTTTTTTATTTAATTCTATTATCTCAAGTGTATATTTTAGTTTTCTATTTGGATTGTTTGATTTTGAAAACCAAACTTTGTTTCCTTCATCAAGCAATCCCATCATAGAACCTGTATTTGGGCAATGTCCAGTAATAACTTGATTTTTATATCTAATATCTGCAAAAAATCTTTTGTATCTTTTAATTAAAGTTCCTTGTAATAATCTTTCTTTAAATTTCATATAATATAAATATTATTAGATAATGAAAAAAGCTAACAAAAAATTAGATGCAGCTATTATTATTATAGGTAACGAAATTTTATCAGGTAGAACACAAGATACTAATATTTTAACTATTTCAAATTGGTTAAATGGACTAGGAGTTAAACTAGAAGAGGTTAGAGTTATACCTGATATAGAAAAAACTATTATAAAAACTGTAAATGAAATAAAAAGAAATTTTAAGTATGTTTTTACAACTGGTGGAATAGGGCCGACCCATGACGATATAACTTCAAAATCAATATCTAAAGCTTTTAAGCTTAAGTACTGTTATCACCCTGAAGCGTATAGAATTTTAGAGAATTACTACGAAAAAGGAAAATTTAATTTGGGACGGAAAAAAATGGCAAAAACTCCTAAAAATGCATCTTTAATATATAATCCTTCAAGTGCAACTCCGGGTTTTTTTGTAAAAAATGTTTACTGCCTACCCGGAGTTCCATCAATACTCAAATCTATGTTGGGAGGCATAAACAATAAAATAATTGGTGGTAAAAAAATTATAAGTAAAACATTAAGTTTAAGAACTGTAGAAAGCGAAATTTCAATCCCGTTAGAGAAAATTCAAAATAAATTTAAAAATTTAGAAATTGGTAGCTATCCATTCTTTAAACAGGGAAAAATTGGAGTTTCATTAGTAATCAGATCTAATAAAAATAAATTAATTAAAAAATGTTTTGTAGATATAATGAAGTTTGTAAAAAAGAAAAAAATTAAAATTATAGTTAACAAATAGAATGATATATTATTTTGCTTACGGAAGCAATTTGCATCATCTACAAATGAAAAGACGATGTCCAAAATGCCGTTATATAAAAAAAATTGTTTTAAAAAATTTTCAATTAACTTTTAGGAATAAAGGTGGCTGGGCTGATATAGAGAGAAGAACTAACAAAAAGGTTTATGGTGCCTTATACGTAATTTCAGAATACTCTGAGAGAAGATTGGATAAATATGAAGATTATCCAACCATCTATAAAAAAATGTATTTTAAGTATAAAGATAAAAAAGTGATGACATATACAATGGTCAGAAAAACTAAATCAATTCCACCAACTAATCGGTATTTAAATATTATTAAACAAGGATATAAAGATTGTAAGCTTAGTACAAAAAGTTTGAATGTTGCTTTGCAACCTCTAAAACATCTTCAGCGTTAATAGATGATACATTGGAGGTTTTTTTAAGCACTTTGCTATCTAATATAATTATATCCTTATAATCAGGAGCAAACTTTTTTGCATTTGTGGGTCCAAACAAAACTATCATTGGAATTTTTCCTAGTGAAAGCATATGCATCACTCCATTATCAATCGATATAGCAAAATCTAGTTTTTTACCTAAACAGGTCACTAAAGCAGCTGAAGAAAAATTGCTTGAATGTTCAGGAAATAACGAACCAGGTATTAGTTGATTGATTTTTTCTTTTAAATCTTTATTTTTTTTTTCAATAAAAAAGACTGGCACCTTATTATTAGATTTTAATTTATTACATAAATCAACAATGTGATTAATAGACCATTCTTTTTTTCTATAAATATTACCTTGAGTAATTGACAAACCAACATAATTTTTTTTAGGTAATAATTTATTAGATTCTTCAAAAAATTTATTTTCAATACTTTTAATATTATAATCAATTATTGAGTAGTTTGTTTTAAGGATAACATTGATTGCTGATAAAATAGTATTATTAATTTTATCTTTTTTAACAACTGTAATTATCGGCTTTGATAGTTTGAAATTAAAACAAGAAGATATAAAAAAAACATGAGGTATTGACCTAAGAATCAAAGTGTTTCTTATTTTAGATTGTAAATCTATTATTAAGTCGAATTTTTTAATATTTTTTTCCTTAATTTTATTTCTAATAGCAAAAATATGCCACCATCTGAAACCAAAGTACTTTAAGTCAAGGTTAAGAGTTTCGACGGAACAATTAAAATCTTTTAATGTTGTATTAAAATGATTCATATGCGAGCAAAGGTAATAAAATTTGGTATTTTTTAATTCTATTTTTAAAGTGTTTATTAATGGCAGAAGCTGAATCGCATCGCCTATTCCACCTCCAGAATTATATAAAAGAACACGATTTATCATTTTAAATTATATACAAGCAATTGATTTATATAATTAAAGTCATATATTAAATTAATCTATATTTAAAGAAATATTCAATTGGTATAATTTTTATCAATTTTTAATTTAAATGAAAAATAGTAGTATAAATTATCAATAAAGGTATTAATGAAAAAAAAAATAAAAAGTATTTGTATTATACCAGCACGATCTGGAAGTAAAAGAATTAGAAATAAAAATATAAAACTTTTTTGTAAAAAACCAATTATCGCGTGGTCAATTAATGCCGCAATTAAAAGCAATTGTTTCGATAAAATTATTGTCTCTACCGATAGTTCTAAAATAGCAAGTATAGCAAAAAAATATAAAGCTACGGTCCCATTTATTAGACCAAAAAAATTATCTGGCGATCATGTAGCCACACTACCGGTTATTAATCATGCTATAAAAGAAATGATTAAAATTGGCTACAAGGCTGATATTGTTTGTTGTTTATATCCTTGCGCACCATTAACAAATTATAAAACTATTATAAAAGGTTTTAAACTACTTAAAAAATATAAAAAAAAATTTATTTTTACAATAATACCTTATTCTCATACAATACAAAGATCGATGTATTTGGATAAAAAAAAACAACCTAGAATGTTTTATCCAAAAAATAAAAATAAAAGATCTCAAGATTTAAGAAAAGCTTTTCATGACGCTGCTCAATTCTATTTAGGAAAAGCCAAAAATTTTTTAGATAAGAGCGAGGTATTTTCAAAAAATTCAAAACCTATAATTTTATCAAGAACTGAAGCTGTTGATATTGACACAAAAGATGATTGGAAAATTACTGAATTACTATTTAAATATAGGAATTAATTAAGTGATAATTAATGTATATATTAAATTATATATATAATTTTTTTAATACAATTTAAGTATGAACGAATTTATTTCAGATAGTCAAATAAGTTATTTTAAAAAAGATGGGGCAATTTTTCTTAAAAATGTATTTGATATCTCCTGGGTAGAAAAATTAAAAAAAGGAATTGAAAGAGATATCAAAAATCCATCACCAAGATTCAAATCTCATACTTTAAAAAAAAATATTCCTGCATATTTGGAAGATTATTGGACGTGGGATTTAATACCTGAATTTAAAGATTTTGTTTTTAATTCACCCTATGCAAAAATAGCTTCCAAACTAATGTCAGCCAAAAAAATAAATCTTGTAATGGACAATTGGTTTTTAAGACAGGGTGGATCAGAATCTTCTACACCATTTCATCATGATGTAAGTTATTTTGATATAGATGGAACTATGTGTGTTCTTTGGATGCCGCTACAGCCTACGCTTGATAATGAGGGAGTTGTTTGGGTGAAAGGTTCACATTTGTGGAATAAACGTTTTTTAAGAGTCCTTTTTAAAGATGGACATAAAGTTGAAGGAAATGAATGTATTATTAATGGAAAAAAATATGAAACTCCTCCAGATATTTTAGGAAATAAAGATAAGTATGATTTTTTGAAATGGAACTGTGAAATAGGAGATTGTGTTATATTTGATATGAGAACACTTCATGGAACACTTAGTAAAACAATCCCAAAGAAAACTTTAAGTCGTTATACTTTAAGAGTAGCTAAAGAAGATGCAAAAGTTAGTTATAGAGGTGATTGGACCAGCTATTCATACAGACAATCAATGAAAGAAGCAGGTTATAAGGAAGGTGATAAACTAGGTGGAAAAATGTTTCCAACTTTATATGAAAATAGATAAAATCATAATTTAGTCTTGTTAAAATTTTAAAGTTAGCATAAATACTAAGAAAATGAACAATGCCCTCGTGGTGAAATTGGTAGACACAAAGGACTTAAAATCCTTGCCCTTTTGGGAGTGCCAGTTCGAGTCTGGCCGAGGGCACCAAAAAAAATATGAAAAAAATTTATCATCGCTTCATTAAGTCTATAACGAAAAAAATTTTAAATATTTATTTAAATATTAAAAATAAAGATATTAAAAAAACAGTAAAAGCTGTTGTGTTCAATAGCTTCAAAGATCAAAAGTATTTTCTTTCTATAAGCGATTCTGTAAAATACATCACATTTACAGACAACATTTCAAAGAATCTTTTTTTGCACAGCACATGGAATGTACACATTTTATACAGAGGAATGAAAGTAATAGGGAAGAACTTTAAAAAAAAAAACTTTAATTAATGTTGGTGCTCACATAGGATCAACATGCATACCAGCCGTAAAAAAACATTTTAAAAATGCAATAGCGTTTGAACCAGTTAAAAAAAACTTTAGATTATTAGCTTCTAACATATATTTAAATGAACTAGAAAATAAAATTAAATTATATAATATTGGACTCAGTGATAAAAAAAAATTCTTAAATCTTAAAGTCCATGAAAGAAATACAGGCGATTATAGAGTGGCTAGACCAAACCAAAATGAAATTGAAAAAGTGGAGTGCGACAAGCTAGATAATTATACAAAAAAATTTAATAAAAAAAATTCTGTCATT
>LWDU01041658.1_pt1 | contig 74980 bp, 63 predicted proteins | sample 727161 | NCBI WGS metagenome assembly LWDU01 (sample SAMN04566230, study PRJNA314399) | hydrothermal vent metagenome | isolation source: deep sea hydrothermal plume seawater | place: Mexico: Gulf of California, Guaymas Basin | collected 2004-07-11 | reverse complement strand
CCTCATCGACGAGGAGCAGGTTCCACCGGGCACGTACTACCCGATTTCGGAAGAGACGAAAGAACGGTTCAGGAAGTGGAAGGCATCGAAGTGACCTGACCCCCTCAAACGTGTCCAGTTGAAAGATCAGATACTGGATGTATTGAAGGGAGGCAGAAATGCCAAGAAAAGGACATAGCCCGGAACAGGTTCTCAACAAACTCCGGCAAGTCGAAGTTGCCGTTGCAGGTGGCAAGAGTGGCGTTATGTCGAAGTTACGGGTAGTTACATTCGCAATCCTGCTGCTGCTATTAGTGGTCGCAGTTGGTTGCTCGTCCTCAGATCAGGCTGCTATCGACAAGGCGGTTAAGGCAACACTTGCGGCAGCTCAGCCAGCCACTGCTACGCCTACGGCTACATTTACTCCGACTCCGGTTCCGACAGATACTCCTGTTCCGGAGCCAACCGATGCTCCCGTGCCTACACCAGGTAACACAGCCTTGCAGGGTGCTAACGCGCCGCAACAAAATGGTGAGGCGCCTGACCTCACCGCCGCCGCACGCAGTCTCGGTATCACCGTCAAAGAGCTTCGAGAAGCACTAGGCGGTCAGCCTCCAGACTTTGCAGCTGCCGCCGAAGTCTTAGGAATTACGTTAGAAGAACTGATGCGGGTGGTCCCCCCTCCTCCAAATAGGGACCTCGCTGGCGGTTCGCAGGGTTCGGCGTCAGTTGCCCCGCCTGATACGTCAAAACCTGATAGCAGCAACATGGGAGAGGGTGATAGACCTGAAGATAGATATGCCTGCCATATCGATGCGGATGGCTACTGCATTTTTACCGGCAGTCCTCACAAAACCGGACTCAAGCCAGGGACTGATGACATTGTAGACAACGAGGGAGTTTTTCTTTTTTTATGGAGGAAGCGGTGGCTGTGAATTCATCGGGTCAAACCCTGGAGGCGAGGGGCAGGCCTGCTTTCGACGGTGATGAGCTTATCGTATCGGTAAAGGAAGGAATGACGGATGATGAACAAGCCTTCCACAAGGTGATGGCCATCATGTTCCCGATTAGGAATGCCCTTATGTACGATATAGCGGATCTATCGCAGGATAAATGGGATGAGCTTATTGTGGAACTGAGCAAAAGGGGCATCAAGGAAACATCTTTCACATCCGGTGCGACCCCCAAAGAAAATTATTACGGCCGTCAGGGTATTTTCGACTTGGCCAAAACCCCGAATGGTAAAGATATTCATCACTCAGTGATGAAGTTTCTTGAGGAATCCGGTCTGTACCTTCTCTGCCATGTGACGAGTGACGAATTTCACCAAATGCTCAGGGAAACCCATCCCGAGGGACACGACCCTTGTGTTGATGCGGCTATAACAACCAAAATACGATTTCAGTAAATGCCCAGAGATTGAGACTGTTGACCCTAAGTTGACCCAACGGACTATTAGAAAACGTCTGGTAACGTCTGGTGCAGGTTTCAACGGCTACCATTACGGAATGAACTCAGGAAATGGTCTGTCTGGTAACGTCTGAAACGGGGAGCATTTAACTTCCAAGCAGAATGTCGCGTGTTCGAATCTCGTCCCCCGCTCCATACGTAAATTTACTGTTCCAATAGCTTGGCACGAGCTTCGGGAAGTTGCCGCCGGCGTCCATGATGTTCGGATCTCCGTCAAGTTTCGTGTCCATCTTTGAGAAGCCGAGAATCCCGTTTTCGGAGTGATATCGAAGCTCAACACCTTCCGGCAGCAAGTCAGGCATGATATAAACCTCGTGATATGGTCCAATCAGTAATTATCCACTGAGATTTGGCCGCCTCAATAGACTCTCAGGATATGAAATAACTTACGTTGTTTCATATGGATCTTGGGTTCGCACGGAAGGATTCGTTGAATGTTGGAAAAACTATTTGGACCCAGTAAGTCAGGGTTGGAAAAACTATTTGGAGTCAGTAAGGCGGGATCATCAATCCGCGTAGAACTACTAGCTGGGCTGGCTACTTTCCTGACGATGGCTTACATAACCGTTGTCAACCCTTCAATACTTTCTACAGAAGGAACTGGCATGGAGTTCGGTGCTGTCTTCACTGCAACGATAATCGCTGCAGTGGTAGGGACGCTGATAATGGGATTGTGGGCTAACTGGCCGGTCGCACTTGCCCCAGGCATGGGATTGAATGCCTATTTCACTTATACGGTCATATTCGCGGATGGCTACAGCTACCAACAAGCTTTGACTGCAGTATTCGTAGCTGGTGTTGTGTTCATGATCCTTTCCGTTAGCCCTGCACGAAAATACATCATCAACTCCATCCCGAAAAGCATGAAGCTGGGTATCGGTGCAGGTATCGGACTATTCCTTGCGATCATCGGCTTGAAGCGACTTTAGTTGGACTTGGTGACGTCGCCTCGTTGCCTGTGTTACTTGCAGGTCTCGGGTTCATCATCATGGCAGTACTCAGCTATCGTAAAATCCCTGGAGCCATCGTTATCGGAATTCTCGCGATAGCGATAATCGCTTGGATTACCGGCGCCGGCGAGGCTGAAATACAGGGAATAACGGGATCTGTACCTAGTCCTTCGCATGCCTTCCAGTTGGACTTCTCGGTAATTGCGACGGCTGGCTTCATCGGAGTAGCGTTCGCATTTTTGTTTGTTGACTTCCTTGATACCGCCGGAACATTGACATCAATTGCAAACCTTACTGGGCGGATTGGTGAAGACGGTGAGGTTGAGGATATCGACCGTACATTGTTGGCCGATTCATCCGCTACCGTTGTAGGTGCTTTAGCGGGTACTTCAAATACTACTTCCTATATTGAGAGTGGAGCTGGTATTAAAGAAGGTGGTAGAACAGGTCTGACGGCCGTCACCGTTGCGGTACTCTTCGCAGCATGTTTGTTCTTTGCACCACTGGCCCAGTCGGTTCCAGCATTTGCTACGGCGCCAGCGTTAATTTTTATTGCCACGTACTTCTTACGTAACATAAAGGATATCGACTGGGACGACATCTCAGAGTACGTCCCCGCTGCCCTTGCAGCGATCATCATGCCTTTGACATTTTCGATCGCTTACGGAATCGCAATCGGATTTGTGAGCTACGTGCTGATCAAAGCTCTCAGTGGTAAAGGGCGTTCGCTAAATTACGCATCCATTGGTGTGGCAGTGGTGTCGGTGCTGTTCTTTGTGATGAAGGTAAACAGCTAGAATCTTGACAGGTGTAGCATCGCCTGCACAAGATGTCTGAGATTTGAACGCAAACGGCCGGCTAGCGGATTTTATTTCGTTAGCCGGCCTAAACATCTCCGTAGCATGAGCAAATTTTAAGTTTTGTTAAATGTCTGAATTACAAATGTCATATAAGACTTGTCTGAAAATGAATCTTTCAATTCTTCGATGCTCTGCCACTTCGGTTATCACTTATCGAATGCTGGAAGCTATGGGTAGGTGAGTGGGATCATCTAATGTGCCTACGATGCATCTGCTTTGGGCGTTCGAAGAGGTGCAAGCAGCGATTCGACAGGTTGCCAAATCGATTGATGATTTGTACTCGGAGAACCAAACGGTCAACCTAGTACCAGTTCTTACAGGAGCAATGCCATTTTGCTCAGGTTTAGCAATGGAACTGGAACGATTGACGCCAGGTAAGTGGTGCATCGCCCCAGTTTTTGTCTCGACTTACCTAGATGATGGACTGGTAAGAGAGCCGATGATCGAATTCCCTAGCAAATTCAATGAGTCCATTGATCCGCATTCTCCAGTGGTAATTATTGATGATCTTCTGGATACCGGCACGACAATGGGACATCTAGTACAGGAGTTCAAGCGGGGTGGTTTCGCTGAGGTGGCAGTGTGCGTGCTAGTTGATAAACCCTCTGCTCGTAACAATGATCTATCACCCGATTTTTGCGCACTAGTCTCTAACTCAGATGCGTGGCTAGTCGGTTACGGTATGGATACACAAAAGCGTTACCGAGCTCCCCCGCCCCCTCGCAACCAGATCAGAAGCAACTTGATTTTCAAATCGACTAATATGTAGTTCTCTGATCCTCAGGAGCCCACCAGAGTCAAACGTATCTTCATAAACCGTTTCACTGATCCGAGGCTTTGTAACCTGAATCGAAGCAGCGGACGAGGGGTGTAGTACTCACCACCGTTACGACCGGCGTTACTCATATTCTTGATCTTCGCCTTGTACAGCTCGGAAAGTTCATGCTTCTCCTGCTGAGACCGAAAGCGAAGCTCGTCCGTATATTCAAGAGCATCGCGAAGGCTGTAACCGCTCTGGAATTTGCTTTTGATTTCGTCGAAGATCTCGCCGATCTTGTACTTGATGGTGTTGGAATGTTCGGCACGTTGCTTGAAGCCGCTCAGGTACGAGAATAACACGGTTCACGAAGTCGATCAGGTCGTCGTCTACAAGCGATTTATCGTGATCCAACGATCCGTCAGCTTTTTTCGGTTCCGCCCAAGAACCCCACCTAAATCTCTGCTTGATGATGAAGTCGTAGGGTTTACCGCTTAGTTGGGCTTCAAGCGACCGTTCCTCTTCCAGGTCGTCCAGGTACTTGAGGATGCCGGCTCCTTTTAACAGTACTGGTTCTGACAGATTTCTAGAATACAGTCGATCGGTTAAAGTGCGCTCCGCCAGTGTTCAGGAACGATCGCTTTGACATCCGGACCGAAAAACTTTTCGGTGATCCATTTCTCTGCGAAAAGACCGTCTTTAAAGCTCGACCTCTCCGATTCGTGCACGGTCACGTTTCCGGCTATTCCGTTCTCAAGATCAGCAAGTATCTTCGGGTTATATATTCCGCTTGAGTGATCTGCTCTTAGCAGAGTTTCCGCTTTGACCGCTGGCGCATGCCAGCGCATGTTGTACATCAACAATATCGATTCAACTTCATCTTTTCTGTCCGGGTACAGACGAAGGTAATCGCTGTACTCCGCAAGCGGATACAACGACGTTTTCAAAGCGTGTTCAACTGTGTCGAACAAGTAAGCCGGAGTCGATACGACATGTGTGATTTCACTTCTACGTGCCGCCGCCAAAACAGCGATGTCATTACCCCATGCGACAATTCTTTTTGAATCAATTTCTGGGCGTGTAATCAGGTATTCCAGACCTCGAAGTGCGTCGGCTATGATGCCTCGATACACGTAAGTATCCGCACTTTCTAAACCATCAGTGAGCTGACCCGGATACATGGCCGTGTATGGCTTATCTGAGTTCCTCATTCCGCGCCCAGCAACCGAGAAGGTTACATAACGACTGCGAATGCCGGTCGCGGTGCCCTGCGGGATTACCTCGTGAACGCTTCCGTTCTTAGGCACGTAATAGATCGCAGGGAACGGTCCTTCGCCTTTTGGAATGCTCAGATAAGCAAATAACCGGTAGGGTCCGATGCTGGTGATGCGCACGCCATAGAGATCGGCATCGTCGTTCGAACGCATTTGGATGTACTCGACTTCGGGAGCGATCGAAATACTGGCAAGATCGTTATCAACATCATCCCAAAAGCTATCGAACTCAGCGGGTTTAATTACAGTCATATCTTTACTTCCCGCCCTTCAGCTCGGCTTCAAAAAACTTATCGATAATCGCGCCGTGTACGTACTTACCAGCGTCGTGACCGTGGCCGTCATATTCGTAGAACGTCTTGTTGCTACTGGCGATCGCGTCGAATACGGCATAGCCAGTTTCGGGCGGTACGACGTTGTCTTGGAGTCCGACGTTCAGGATGACAGCACATTCGATCTTGTCGGCAAAAGAAATACCGTCAAAATACGCAACGGTGTTCTCAAGTTCCTCGCGACGCTCCGGGTATGTGTGCAGGTAGTCGTTGATCTCGTGGAACGGGTAGGCGTGGGTCAATTCAATTGCGTCCATGTACCCGCATAGATATGGTGCGCTTATCGACACAGCCTTAACCTCTTTGCGCATTGCCGAGATTGTGATCGCGAGTCCACCACCTTGACTACCTCCGACTGCACCAATATTTGCCCCATCGACTTCTGGCCGTCCTAGCAAGAAATCAACGGCGCGCCATGCGTCAACGTAAAACCCACGGTAGGAGTACGAATTCTTATCTACGATTCCGTAGGTGAGCAGGCCGGGGTAGCCAGGATCGAACTGCGTTCGGCTTCTGACCTTGCCACGAGGGTTAACTGAAATGCACGCGTATCCTTTCGCAGCCCACTCTCTGGCTATCGGAGGATCACTTTGATAGCCGGGTAGCTGAATCATCGCTGGCAAGTTTCCGGTTGCCCCTTTGGGTACTGAATACCAGGCCGAGATTCTTACGTGGTCGAGGCTGTTGTAATAAACCTGATAAACGTCGACTTCGTCGTTTGATCGCAGATCGTCTTTCTCGATAGTGGGATCAAGATCTATCGCGTTCACATCGCTAAGAACGCCGTTCCAGAATTCATCGAAATCGTCTGGTTTGACCACTTTGCAACGGTAGTTTCTATCGACTTTCATTCGTAATCCTTAGTTTGGGTTTGTACAAATTGGCGGTGTTCGTTTGAGATCACACGGCCTTTTCAAACGGGCACAAAGTTAGTGGTTAACCAAATGCTGATCGAAGTGCTTCGGCCACGATTTCTGCCTCACCGGGTTCGAGCGCAACGGGACTCACGTATAACTCATCCCCGTAGCTTCCAACACCGACTTGTATGGACGGGTTTCCGGATGCCAAGTTGTCTTGTATTTCCTTCGATGAGGGGCCGTCCCAGCCTTCATCGAAGTAGAAGACTGCAGTCGGTCCTTGGCGGTTTGGATCGTCTTCCTCAATTCTAGTCTAACGGCGTTCCCGAGAACATCAGGTCAGACAACGGCCCGGAGTTCACGGCGAAGGCAGTAAGGGACTGGTTACCGCGTGTCGGAGTGAAGACATTGTTCATGTGGGAGAACGGCTACAACGAGAGTTTCAACGGGAAGCTCCGAGACGAACTACTAAACCGTGAGATCTTCTACTCATTGAAAGAGGTACAGGTACTGACAGAACAGTGAAGGAGGGAGTACAACACGATTCGACCACACAGCTCGCTTGGATACCGACCACCGGTGCCCGAGGCAATCATGCCCAGGCTTCGGTTGGTCGAAAATCCGAGATTATAAGTGGTAACGCTATCGGGGGCAGGTCATCACCGCTCGAATAATGCCTCGGCAATCCCTCCACCGTTTTGCGCACGCGCATACACTTCGCCCCCAGAAATAACGATCAATTGTTGATGGCGATTTTGTTTTAACATCCTGGAAGCCAAGGAGCGGAACTCGGATGCGAATTGGGATTATGGGCGCTGGCGGGATTGGTAGCGTGGTTGGCGGGCTGCTGAGCAAGGGCGGTCACGACGTTACTTTGATCGACCAGTGGTGGGAGCACATCGAAAAGATCAAGGCCGATGGTCTGATCGTCGAGACGCAAGACAACGAGTACCTCACCCACCCCAAAGCAATTCACATCCACGAGCTCCAGCACGAGACTGTACCGTTCGACGCAGCGTTCATCGCAGTGAAGTCGTACGACACCGAGTGGGCGACAACGCTCATGCTCAGATACGTCGATCCCGACCACGGCGTGTTCGTCGACTTCCAGAACGGTATTAATGACGAGCGCATGGCGGCCATAGCCGGAGTGGAACGTTCACTCGGCTGCATCATCACCATCGGCGCCGCATGCTACGAGCCGGGGCGTGGCATTCGAACCGACAACTACCCGCTGGGCTTCAAAATCGCCGAGCATGATGGATCTGACACCCTGAGAGCTCGGGAGCTGGTAGAAGTTATGAACGCGGTGGCAGACGCCGAATTCTCAAGTGACCTGTGGGGCAGCCGTTGGTCGAAACTCATGGTCAACTGCATGGCGAACGCCCTCTCGGGTGTAAGCGGCTACGGCACCACCGAAGTGCGTACTGAGCTTGCCGCACTCAGAATTGGAATTCAGTTGGGCGCAGAAGTAGCGCGAGTCGCAAAGGCACAGGGCATCAACTTGTCTTCGGTGCTCGAACTACCTGCTGAGTCGATCATAGATGCTGCTGAAGGACGGGGTATAGAGGAGGTCGAGGCGGCGTTTATCGAGGCAGGCAAAAGAGGCGGATCCGGTGGCGTACCGTCGTTCGGCCAGGACGTGCGAAAAGGCCGACGTAACGAGATCGATTATCTGAACGGGCTAGTATCGGATATGGGCAAGAAGCTTGGTGTTCCAACGCCGTTCAACGACAAGATCGTCGAGATTGTTCACGATCTGGGGATTGATTTCAAAGGCGAACCCAAACACATCCAGCCGCTGGTAGATATGCTGCCGTAGGCAGTCGTCCATTAGCTTTATCCGATCCAGAAAAAAGAAAATTTTTAATGACCTTCAAGATCGCGCTCGTAGGTTGTGGTGGTATGGGGCGCAGGCACGCCCACGGCTACATTGAGCTTCGCAAGTACTTCGACACCGTTGAGATGATGGCGGTGTGCGATGTTCACCACGATGTGGCAGCAACGGTTGCGAGCGAGATCGGGGAAGCCACAGGCTCGACTCCCGATATCTACACCGACTTCGATGAAATGATCGCCAAGGCTGATCTGGATGGCGTCGCTATCGTCACGAGCACGCCCATGCACCACCGATTCGCGATCAAAGCAATGAACGCGGGGTTGCACGTTATCACCGAGAAACCGATGGGTCTGACGCTGAAGGCGTGTCGCCAGATGCGCGATGTTTCGAAAGCCACCGGCAATGTGATGGCGGTAGCCGAAAACTATAGGCGAGATCCCATGAACCGTTTAACTCGAGCATTGATCGAAGCCGGAGCGATTGGCACACCGTATTTCGCCCTCGATATCGGGGTTGGTAGTTCTAATGGTGCTGTCATGCACAGCACTGTGTGGCGGGCAAAGAAGGAACAGGCTGGTGGCGCTCCGCTCGACGCCGGTGTTCACAACGCCGACATGCTGTTGTATCTCCTGGGTGGAGCGAATACCGTTTTTGCCGAGACGACAATCAACGAGAAGCAGCGCACACTGCGACCAATGAGCGAGGTCGCTCCGGGGCTGGCAGCGATGTACGACCACCGTAAGGAAGATGGCTTCTCGATCGGCGACACTGTCGAGCAGACGGCTGTCGATACCGCGTTCGCGGTCATAAGGTTCAAGTCGGGTGCGATCGGGCAGCTGCTTATGACCGACACCTCGCATGGCCAGTCGCTTGGTGTTTCGACAATATCTGGAAGCGAAGGAACGATGTATCGGCCTCGAAGTCGATCGGGCGAGTCACCTCGAATCGTCCGCGGTGATGGCAGCGAAGTCACCGGCGACGCGTTGCTTGATCTGGTTCCAGATTTCGAACTGGACGACATTACCTCGACACTGTGGAACGGTGTCAAGCAAATCAGTTCGTACGACATGGACTTTCGTGAGATCGATTCGAAGATCCTTGCCTACGAGTATCTCGACATGGTTCAGGCCGCCGAAACGGGTGGTCAGCCAGAGGTCGGCCCTCAGGAGGGCATGGATGCGCTTGCCCTTGCGTACGCACTTATGGAGTCAAGTGTTAGCGGTCTTCCGGTTTCGATCGAGGACGTGGCCGAGGGTCGGGTTTCGAAATTCCAGGACGACATCGATGCCGAGATGGGCATCTAGATACGAGCGATACGATTTCTTCAGGACTGATGGGCTGATTGAGGGCAATTATGATTGGACACATCGTGGAATACGTAGTGGTAATCGGAGTGCTTGGACTGGTTGTAATCCAACTCGTCCCTTACGGCAGATCTGACAAGAATCCGCCTGTAATTTCGGAGCCCGAATGGGACATCGCCGCCACGAGAGATCTCGTCGTTCGCGCTTGTTTCGATTGTCATTCGAACGAAACCTACTGGCCCTAGTATTCGAAAATTGCACCGATTTCGTGGTGGACTCAGAATCATGTCGATGAAGGCCGGAATGATCTGAATTTTTCGGAATGGTCGTGGAGCTATGATGATGTCGATGAAATTGCCGAATCGGTCATGGATGGCGAGATGCCACCGAACTATTACAACCTGATTCAGGGGTCTCGAAAGCTTTCGGAACGCGAGCGGGATTTGCTCATAAGAGGGTTAGTGTCGACATTTAACTACAGCGACAAAGCCCGGAGTAGTTCGGACGATGACTAGAGTGCTGATGCTTCCATCAGGTTCCCTCCCCCGGTGAGGGAGAGAGAACCAAATCAACTACGTAGCAACAGGCGGTATTACCAGCACTGGTCGGTGAGCCGACCGGATGGCCTTATCCGTCACACTCCCGATCACCCAGCGTTTGATACCGCAGCCCCGTGGGTTGCCATCGCAATGATGCTTCCCTCGGCAGCCGACGCCTCGCTAACGATCTGAAGCGATTGGATTGCCAACACGAACCACACAGCTCGTGCCTTGAGTCCTGCGGACTCTGCGCCTTTGGCGAAAGTCTGCAGGTATCGCCCTGCATTTTCTTCCATCAGCCTGGTGTCGAGTTCCTCTGCGTAGTGAACCGAGCCGTACCCGACTCCGCCCATGTCCATGCCGTAAACCGGTAGCTTGACCACCTCGGTAAAAACGAGTTCAGCTCCGGTTGCTCGAGCAAGTTCTGTCGCTGGAACTACTGCAGTCTCTGAAAGAGTGGAACCATCGAGCGGTACAACGATGTGACGAATGAAGCTACTTCCAACACTTTCATTGTCGATATCTTCAGGTTGAAGAAGTTGTGGCCTATTCGGCAACACTTGGAACTATCGCTGGCGACCTTACCTAGGCGGTCTCAGCATTCAAATTGGATAGTGTGCAGGGTGGTGTCTCAGGGGCAGTGCAGTTAGAGGATGTCGAACAAGACGACTCCGACCAGCTAGCTGCGTAGTTCGAAAACCGCAATCAATTTCTGAAGTGGGTGCATCGGCAAATGCTGGTGCACCCGCTTTAGTTTAATTCGACCAACCAGGATTGCTATTCGTGCGATTCAACGGAAAGCGTTGGCGACGATTTAATCGCGCGAAGCCGAATCGCCGTATGCAGACTTGAGTTTTGAGAACTCTTCGTCGGTTAGAGTTCCGTCGAGAGCTGCAACGTTTGCTTCCAGATGAGCAATGCTCGATGTGCCAGTAATTACCGTGGTTACATCTTCATGTTCGGCCGCGAACTGATAGCCCTTGCGAATTAGCTCTGATGCTTCACCACCTGACAGCCAGTCGAGCGTATTTCCACCGTCTTTTTCGCCCCACCCCGTCATTCTTTCGTTCAGCTTTTCGGGTCGAGTCAGCGTGAGTCGGACAGGTGCCATGTTCAATACACCTGTCGACGAGGCGGAAGCTGCCGGAAACGCATTTTTTGCCGCCCACTGGTTCATTATTCCGTACTTGAGCATTACTGAATCCCAAACATCGGGATCACACTGCATGGCAACCGACATCCCCTCGTGTTTCGGGTCCATCGTCAGCATTTCCGTCACCCCTAGAAACCGAGTTTTGCCCTGCTCCTTGAGCCGCAACATCGTTGGAATGTACATCTCGGCAACCTGGTCGTAGTTTTCGGGGAGTACACCGTGAATCTGGAAGATATCGGTATAGTCGGTGTTCAGGCTTTCAAGGCTCTGCTCAAGTGAACGAACTATCACGTCTGGATCAGTAACAAGGCTATCGGGAAACCGGTACGACCACTTCGTTGCGATGAGATACGAGTCGCGTGCGTGACCTTCTAAAGCCCTGCCCAGCATTGCCTCTGCTTCGCCGTAGGCTTGAGCCGTATCGAACAGGTTTACTCCCAGCTCGAGAGCACGCGTAATCAGTGCCTTGCGGCCCGCATCATCTACGCCCGTGGTCTCTCCGAACTTCGACGGACCACCGGTTCCGTAGCTCAGGAGTGAAACGTCTACGCCGGTGTTCCCAAGTTTTCTGTATTGCAATTGTTATTTGGGTTTCTTAGTACTCGAGGATTGCGCGACCAAGTATCTTGCCACTTTGTAGGTCGTCGCACGCTTCGTTGATCTGGTCAAGGGTGTATCGCTTCGTCACCAGCTTATCGAGTGGAAACTTGCCCTCTTTGTACAAGCGCAAGTACATGTCGAAATCTTTGTCGGGGTACGTTGCGCCGAGCGAGCCGCGGTACTGACGCTGGTGGAACATGAAATGCCCCGGCCAGATGGTCATCTCAGGACCCGGCATGCCGATCATCACCGCCATTCCACCAACGTTGTCGGCACCAGAACCACCGCTGCGGGTTACAGGGAGGATCTGTTCATTTGTGATGCGAAGTCCAATGGCATCGAAGGCGTAATCGACCCCGCCGTTGGTCATTTCAATGATCGCCTCGATCGGGTCAACCTTGCTTGAGTTGACCGTGTGGGTGGCACCGAACTGTTTGGCAAATTCGAGTTTTTCGTCGTCGATATCAACGGCGATGATTGGGTAGGCATTGATTACGGAGGCCATCATTATTGCCGATATGCCAACTCCGCCAACACCGAATACGGCAACCGATTCGCCGGGGCGGACTTTGGCTGTGTGAGTTACAGCGCCGGCGCCAGTGAGAACTGCGCAACCGACGATTGATGAAAGATCACGGGGAGAATCGTCTTCTACCTTGACCGCATATCCGCCCCACACAATCGCATCTTCACCCCATGTGTACGTTGCGCCTTCAAGTGGCTGTTCGTTCCACGTCACCCCGCCTGAAGGGGCACGCCAGCGACCCTGTATTGGCTCACGGGGAACCCACGTAACAATTGCTGCATCGCCTTCTTTGAGATGTGTGATATTGGAGCCGATATGAGTTACGACTCCAAACCCTTCGTGCCCGAGCAAACTTGGCGTTGGACCCTCGGGGTTGTGCATCTGGTGCAGCTGCGAATGGCATACGCCACTTGAGTAGAGCTTAACGACTACCTGATCGGGTTGAGGATCAGGAATGTTTACCTCGTCAATGACCAGTTCTTTGCCGTGCTCGACATGAATAGCGGCTCTGCTTTTCATCGTTGCCTGTTCCTCTGCCGGTTAGCTGTGCACCCGGCCAATTAACGTGTTTGCACCCGAACGATTCTAATAGGCCGCAAGTTTAGCATTGGGCAGCGCGGGTACGGAGGGAGCGCGCACCGATTCGACAGATGGAAAGACCTGTTTATTTTTGCTCCGCTGGATGTCGAAACGACCGCTAATCCTATTTACACTGGGTCCTTATCTTTCCAGATGAACAAACAACCGTGTCTCAAATTTACGACTGCTGCCTTCGACAATAATGATTGACCTCTTTCCGCTTGATGCACCGCCGGAGCAACTAATCATTCTTGGTGGGTTCACCTTTTTGTTGGGGATCTTCGCGGGAATGGTTGGGCTCGCGCTCGGCGCCATACGGTACCCAGTGTTGTTGGTGATGGGATTCAATCCCTTAGTGGCGGCAGGTACGAACCTTGGAGTATCGATACTCGGTGGTGCTGCCGCATCGTGGCCACACTGGCGCGAAGGCAGAGTGATCGGGCGAGTCGTGGTGGTGATCGGCCTGCCCACGATTATCGGCGCCCTTCTAGGCGGGTTATTTGCCGATGACGTTCGAGTGTGGATTCTGCTTGCGGGAATAGCGTCTCTTCAGGCGATCTCTGCAACGACAACATTTTTACAATGGCGGATCATCCGCCGCCGCCTGCACCAATCGGCAGTCAATGGCAAATAAGGTTCTACAGAAAGCTCGTCGCACGGTGTATCACTGAAGCCTCATTCTCAGGTTTTGTATGGCGGAATTGGCCTGGTAATAGGCATTGTCACCGGGGCTTCTGGTCTCTTTCTAGCGTTTTTGCGAATTCCAGTCCTGATCAACGTGCTACGTACGGGGCCTCGTTACGCAGTAGGTACGAACAACGCCATCAGCGTGCTCACAGCAATATTTGGATTCCTAGGGCATGCCGTGAACATGAATTTTGATGTATCGGTTCTTGCAGTTATGGGCACCAGCGGGATGATCGGAAGTTTTATTGGTGCGAAGCAAACGGGCCGAGTGAGTCCGGTAACCATGCGACTGGTTATAGCGATTTTACTGGCAGCGTCGATGCCCATCATCGTGATGCGAATCTTTTCGGAATATCCGAACTAATTCGCACCACGACGTTCGTTTCAGATTGCTGACTAACCACCAAGCAGCGTTGCGATGTCGACTTCGCAGATTGCAAGGACAGTGAAGAGGCTGAGATCGGGTGCCCCGCCAGCTAACAGGTCGGCGATTTTTTCTTCACCAATTTCCGTAGTCAGGCAGATGATCTGTTCTTCTGTGAACGGAAGATCGAGATCGGCGATGTCTTCGGGTACTTCGATCTGAAGGGTTGGCAGAATCACAGGATCCACCAAAACTTCCGGATCTAGTTCAATCGGTAAAGTCGCACTTTCAAGCAGTTCTTCTCTCGAGATGCCGCAGGTGCCAAGTGCTGCCAGAATCGGGCCGAGTTGCGATAGATCGGGCTCCGCTGATGTCGTATCGAACAACGTCAGCGCATCTTCGCCAATCTCACCGAGAACACATCCGATCTGATCGGTAGTTACGCCGAGTTCCTCGAACTGCTCATCCTGAATAGCGCCACATTCGATGAATAGCGGGAATAGCTCTCCGACTGCAGCGAAATCTATCGCGTCGGCTGAAGCGAGTCCCGTCAGATCTTCGAGTCCGGTCGGACCAACTCCGTTTACAACACACTCAATCGCATCGATGCCACCGAGTTCGCCGAATCCGTACATGGTGTCTGTTGAAGACAGGGCTGCACGTTCGTTGTGATCTAGGCAGAACACACCCTGAAGAGAGCTGATAATCGAATCGGTTGCCGGTGTTTCGGTAAACAATCCAGCCGCCGACATTCCACCGATTTTCTCGCTGATGCAAATGATCGTAGCGTCGCTGAGCCCACCGGCTTCTCGAGCCAGTTGTCCAACGAACACTGCCTGCACCGTGTCATCGCTCAAACATGCGTCAACTGCGTCGGCTTCTACTGTGGTCAACTTGTCAGGTCCCAAATCAGATTCCAGCATTGCCAGCACTCGGTCGAGCCCACCAAGGGCATCAGCGGCACATGAAGCTTCTGATTCGGTAAGTGCATTGTAGAAGGCAACAGGATCGGCAAGCGGGTCGATTTCGATCGGGGCAACCGGAACAGGAGTTGGCGTCGGTGTCGGAGGCACTGGAGTTGCTGTTGGCGGCACGGGGGTGGCAGTTGGCTCGGTTGCGCCACCACACGCAATAACAACAGCCATGATGGCTGCTATTGCTAGGAGTATTAACGATTTCTGGCGAAACATTTCGGCGTTCTCCGACCCAATCAAGGGCATGTGTACAAACGGTGCCGTGCCATCACTCAATATAAGTTTAAGTCGAAATCGTTACTGGCGTATTTCGATAACAGCGTTCTTTCGTACTATCTCGGTGAGGAAATACGTGGGGTAAACGCAATAAGTTCTATTCGGGAAGGCCCTGCAGTTCACGCCTGAACAAACTCAGTGCGCCCATCGCAGCGCGCTGCCTATCGGGTCCGCCTCTGCCAGCAGATCGCACATGGCGAGTTCGTTCGCCATTTGGACCCGAAACCACGATGTGTGTTTCGCCTTTGCCCAGATTCACGGCTCGCTGATCGCCCTCTTCCGCACCGTGAACGGCAATACCGTAGGTTGCTCCAGACGATTTCCTGATCGCTCGTGCCAGTGCGGCTGCTCGTTCGACAGCATCTGCGAACGGAGGAGTTTCACCGCCGTCTCTCGCAACTTTTTCGAGCGCATCGTTCGTGTTCACAATAGAACTCTGCAGCAATGCTGAATCGGCAGCTTTCTGGATAGCCGATGCCACGGCACCTCCGCTGAGATCTTCGCAAGTAGCCACAGTTGCGTTGTTGCTGGATAAGAGTTCGCCAACCACCGACTCGATCGTTTTAGCATCGACAGCGAATATGTTGTCGCCAAGAAGTTTTCGAACTTCAACGTCAACCACGTCGATCAGCTTGTCGGCTTCTTCGATGCTCTCAGCGAGAGCCGCAATTCGCACGTCGACCTGCCCCGGGTGAGCCAGAACGCCAACAGTAGGGTTCTTCGATTCGGCGATCAGGTGGCCAATACGATCGTCGACCGCGCTTTCTCCAATATCGGCGACTTTAAGAATGCGGTAGTGAATCATCTGAGTAAGACCGTACTTCTCACGCAGGTAGGGGATTACTTCGTTTTCTACGAGCCATTTCATCTCGAACGGCACGCCAGGAAGGCTAATCGTCACACCACGGTCGGTCTCGACAATAAACGCCGGCGCTGTTCCGTTCGGGTTTTTCACCACGATGGCACCGCTTGGAATCTGGGCCTGGCGTTCGTTGTTCTTGGTAAGGATGAAACCACGCTTCTGGAACCGCTCACGAAGCTCGACGAGCGAATCGGGATCGGTAACAACTTCGCGCCCGGTAACTTTGGCGATTGCTTCACGGGTTAGATCGTCCTGAGTCGGGCCAATGCCACCACCTGTGATCACGACGTCAGAGCGGTCGAGCGCACGATCAAGGGTTTCGACCATACGGTCCATATTGTCGCCAACCGTTGTTTTGTAGAACAGGTTCACGCCGCTTTCGGCCAGGCGTTGTGCGATCCACGAGGCGTTCGTGTCGACGATCTGGCCGAGCAGTAGTTCCGAGCCGATGGAGACGATTTCTGCATTCATATGAGAGTTGTGCCGTTTTTTTCTGTTTCTTGGTTCAAGAAGAAATGAACGGCACTCAACGTAGTGCCGAATTCGTTTCGGGTCAATAAACGGAATTGGTGAATCTTGTTGTTGGACAGAACTTATTTATCGCTTGGATGCACTTTCCAGCGATGGTGGTTCGATTGGCGCGATGCCGTATTAGCGGGTGCTAGAACCACTTGACTTATTAGAACAGATGTTCAATACTAGAACAATAGTTCTAATAAGTAATGGATAAGACAAGCGCCAAGTGAGCCGTAGTTCCTAAGAGGTCAAGATGAGTTCGATCGCCACCGCAACTGTTACGCCGGAAAAACGTGTGGATTCTGGGAGTTCAGGTCGGGCGGCGTCCGGGTTTTACGGAGCGACTCAAAATGGCAGCCAGCCGGTTCGAGGACTTCGTGAAGTTACCAGTGGCTACGCACAAAAAACTGTTGGCGAATCCGCCGGTACAGGTAGCTCAAACAATGGGTTAAATGCTGCGTTGGCGCAGATTGTTCAAAGTGTCACCAATCGTAATAAAGCGACTGGCGGTTCGAAGATCATCACGGTTGATCTGGCTGAGGGTGAGAGTGTGCAGGAGTTTTCGACTCGACTGCGGATGTTGCTGATGTTCATGAACCGCGACGAAGGTTCTGTTTCGGCGACGGTTTCTCCTTCTTTTCAAAACGATACCTACCCGGCGATGCTTGCTCTTGTGAAGACTTTTGAGAGCTCCGGTACGAGCGGCGATTGGCGTCCGGACGGGCCGCGAGCTATTCGAATGGGCAAGGCAAGACACCTGTTTGTGAGTGTCGATATGCCGGTTGCAGATCGGAGCGCTTCACCAGACACGCTTATCGAGATTGTTGCTGCGCACAGGATCAGTTCTGAGTGGTACGACCTGCGTGTGAGTCCACGGGCTCCCTCTACGGGAATGACCACTGTGTTGTTTGGGGTTCCTGCTGCCTCTGGTGGTGGCGGTGCGGATTCTTTGCACGCCAGTTCGGTGTTCACCAATTCGGTGTTCAAACGTGAGCGCGCTAAGAATCTTTCGGGCAGACCCGGTGGGATTCACTTTTCACGTCTTTCATCTATGGCGAATTGGTCGGCTACTACGGCTGTTTGAGTTCATTTTCCTTTATTTATTTCTAATTGACTGGTCTGTTCGGAGATTTCTTTTATGGTGATGACTCTTGGTCCTGTAACTCCTGTAACTCTTGGTCCTGTTCGTTCCGATACGTTGCCGGAGAACACGCGTTACAAGGACGATGGTTGCGATGCTTCGCTGACGTGTTTGTCGTGTCCGCTAACGTTGTGCAAGTACGACGATCCAGGCTGGTTGCAGCGTGAGAGTCGTCGAATTCGTGACGATGAAATCTTTCGATTGCGGCAGAAACGAGTTCCTGTATCGGAGATTTCAAATCGCTTCGGTATTAGCACTAGAACTGTGCACCGAATCGTGCATCGCGGTGGGGCGGCACCTGTGCCTGTGAATGAAGTGGATGATGGTCCGCTTATTTCGCTGAGTGAGTTATCAGGACGTTCATTGTTCCGAGAACGAACACCGTTCCCCGAGTTGGTAGTTAACGGATCTTCAACGTTCGGAACGAACTAATTGGATTATGGTTTAGCGGCTAAGGTTGGCATGCAACGCTAAACTGGCAGCATGACATCCGGTTCGAATCTGCCTGAGCGCCCACAACTACGTCCTGTCGAAGTAAGTCGCATCTCTCGTGAGGGAAGCGACTTCTTCTTGTTAAAAGACCCTCGGCAGTTGAGTGATCAGCCGCTTTTGGTTCCGGTACCCCTCGCGCCTTATTTACAGAACATCGACGGCACAAACACAGTCGAGGAGATCGTTGAAGCTGCATTGAGTGCCGGCGGGCAACCTGTTCCTCCAGAGATCATCGATGATTTGTTGAATCGGCTCGACGATATGTTGCTGCTTGAAAACGGCGCGTTCGTTGGCGAAATGCAACGACGCCTTGCCGAATATCGAGATGCTCCTTCACGTAAACCGGCACTAGCTGAACAGGCGTATCCGGAAAACGTCGACGACCTGCGGGGTTATCTCGACGGGTTCGCATTTCCGTACATGAATGCGGGAGGCGAACTTCGAGACTCGGTAGCTGGCGATCTGAAGGCTGTCATTTCACCGCACATCGACTTCGAACGAGGCGGTGATTCGTATGGAATGATCTGGGAGCAGGTTCGGGGGCAACTACAAGATGTCGAGTTGTTTGTAGTGTTCGGGACAGACCACAACGGTGATGGTCCACGCCTAACACTCACAAATCAGAACTACGAAACTCCGTTGGGTGTTCTCGAAACAGACATGGGATTGGTAGACGAGCTGGCGCGAATTCTCGCAACCGACGACGGCATTGACGATCACCCGTTCGTCGATGAAATGAATCATGTCAACGAACATTCCATAGAACTCGCAACTGTGTGGTTGCATCGAATGCTCGGCAGGAGCAATGCGAAAATGCTGCCGGTACTCTGTGGGTCGATGGGGCGATCACTGATCGATGGCAGCCCTGATCTGGACGATCACCCGCAAATTAACGCAGCGATCCAGGTTCTCAAGAGGGTAGCCAGTGAACGTCGAACGGTGTTCATTGCAGCAGCAGATCTCGCTCACGTTGGCCCCGCGTTTGGCGATCCAGAGCTAATACCCACCGAGTCTAAGCATAGAAAACGTGTTCAGAATGCTGACGAGAATCTGCTCGAGGCGATCACAAGTGGTGACCGGAAACAATTTTTTGACCTGATCAAGTCTGAGGCTGACCAGAACAAAATCTGCGGACTCGCACCGATTTATATGACGCTCTGGGCATCGGATGCGACGAGTGGAAACTGGAACGGATACCAGCAGTGCCAAGCAGACGAAGCTAACACATCGTTCGTATCGATAGCAGGCGCAGCACTTTATTAGGTGCCGGTGGCATTCGGTGATACGCCTGACGATAAACCTACCGAAGGATTGACCCTGACGATTTAGCGCACTGTCCCCGACCCTCGTAGAAAAGACCGCCTCGCGGTTATTCGGGGACGGTGTCGATCTGGGTCGTGCCGCTCACCAGTTCGCCAGTTGCCTGATACAAAGCGCGCTCGACAATGTTCATCGCACGGTCGGCCACTCGTTCAACGTTGTGCGCAACCCACATTAGGTAAGTCGCGCGCTCGACATTATCCGTATTGCGCTTCACCAGTTCCATCAGATCGCCCTGAACCTTGGCATAAAGATCGTCGACCTCATCATCATCATTTTCAAGCTCAACGCTCAAATTTCGAACGGTTTCGGGATCACGGCTGATAAACGCCTCAAGCGATCGCTTCAGCATACTCACGGCCATATCGCCCATGCGTGGAATATCAATCAACTCTTTCAGCGGTGGCTGACTGCCCATCGTGATACTGATCTTGGCAATCCCCTCGGCGTAGTCGCCGATGCGTTCGAGCTCACCTGCGATGTGAAGGGAAGCGATAATGCGACGGAGATCACTGGCCATAGGGGCCTCACGTCGAATCAACTCGACGCATGACCGTTCGATTTCCAGCTCTGTCTCATCGATGTGGTCATCTTCATCAATAACCTTTTGCGACCGTTCGATGTCGCGATTTTTCAAAGCGTTCAGCGCATTGAAAATCGCCTGCTCGACGAGACCGCTCATGAGAATGAGTTCTGCTTCAAGCCTCCCAAGATCCCTGTCGAAATCTTGCCGGCCGGTTGGAATGATGCTGCCCTGTTCGCTCATAATCGCTACAGTCTACCTATGTCTACGGCTAGCCGATGCGACCGGTAACGTACGCTTCAGTTCGGGAATCCCTCGGGGCGCCGAAAACCTGCTCATTCGTTCCATATTCGATCATGCGGCCAACCCGTTCTTCACCCGCCATCATCACCGCTGCGTAGTCGGAAATCCGGGTAGCCTGCTGCATGTTGTGCGTCACTATGATGATCGTAACCTCGTTCGAGAGTTCCTGTATAAGTTGCTCGATCGCCTGGGTCGAAATCGGGTCGAGAGCTGAAGCAGGCTCGTCCATCAGAACGACTTCCGGGTTTACAGCCAGTGCTCGTGCAATACAGATTCGCTGCTGCTGACCACCGGAAACACTAAGCCCACTATCGTTTAGTCGGTTCTTTACCTCTTCCCAAACGGCTGCACGTCGCAGGGACGTTTCTACAACCTCATCGAGATCGTCTGTCATGCCGTTGATACGAGGTCCGAACGCTACGTTCTCGTAGATGCTTTTTGGAAACGGGTTCGGTCGCTGGAACACCATGCCTATACGGAAACGGATCTCTGTAGGATCGACTTCCGGTGCGTAAATATTTTGCCCTGCGAAATTGACCGTACCGCTAACAGACGCACTCGGGATCAGGTCGTTCATTCGGTTGAAGCAACGAAGGAGCGTGCTTTTGCCACAACCTGATGGGCCGATGAGCGACACAACGCTGTTCTTCGGGATCTGAATTGAAATGTCGCTGACAGCGGTGTTTCCACCGTACGAAACAGACAAATCATTCGCTTCGAGCACCGGATCGAGATCGTCGAACTTCAGGATATTTTCGGCCGATCCTGCCTGGGACAGGAGATCGGTGTCGTTGAAGGGCATCAATTACTCCGCAAATGAGCCTAACCGTGACGTGTTAACCGTTCGTATTCAAGAGTAGTTGCGCAACGTTAACAGAATGAAAGACGAGGAAGGCTGGATGTGGAGATCCCACTTCAGGCGTCTATCGCCACCGCAGTTGTGGTACAGCCGAATCTGGTGCCACGCATGCCTCGGCCCGTTTCTGGCGAATAAAACTCGCGGAAACCTTTAAACGCCGCTTCCTTGGAGCGCTCCGAAATCACCCTTGCTTCGCCTAGGTACCCGTGTGACTTAAAACCTCGCGCCAGAAGCCAGTTCAGGTTCATGCAGATCGGACCCCGCCAGATCATCGCTTCGCTCTCGGCGTCGTACGAATCCTCTGAAGCGGCCACGCTCGGAACGGGGAACGGTCGCCAGAAGTGATCGGGATTCGTGACATATCGCTCCATAACACTGGCGATTCGATCCTTCGGTGTTCCCTGCAGTATTAAAGGAAATATCGCGCCAACTGAGAGCGTTGTGTGGGATGTTGATCGGCTCCGTGCAGATACGTGTAGTGCCCACGTTCCGAGTCCCAACAGCGTTCGTTTAGTGCCGCAGTTGTTTTGGCCGCCTGCTCGCCAGCGCTGGTAGCCGATTCCGAATCGCCAGCAGCCTCGTGCATCCGTGACAGAGTCGACCATGCATCGGCGTAAACAGCGTTCATGAAGGGATCGATCGTCACGAAGCGGTCTCGTTTGATGAGAGTGAGGTAATCGATGTTTTTACCTCGAATGATGTTGTACCAATCGAGCTTGCGGTTCTTCCAGAGAATTCTCCTATGACCCGGATTCGACACACCAAGCTCAGCATCGAACGACGGGTTATTGTCGGTACCAGCCTCATATAGAGACACGGTTCCGATTAACCCGGAGCCGTCCGCATCACGCTCCCCGCTTAGCCAATCGTAAAAAGCACGAACTCTCGGCAAATATGTTTTTAACAGGTTCGAGTCACCCGTTTGAAGCCAAAGCTCCTCCAGCGCGTGAGCCAGAACAGGCGGCTGGATCATCCCGGAATGCCGCCGCCGCCACTCGCCGACTCGACTCTGCCCGTAGATCGCACTCATGAATCCGCCGCGCTTGCCCCAGTAGGTCAGGTGTCCGATAAACCCGTTGCTCTGTTGGGGCACAAGTAGAGTATCCAGTTTGGCAACAGCCATTTCCGGGTGAAGTCGTGCTAACGCAATGACGTGAAAACAGGAGTCCCAGAACCACTGCCAGTGATACCGACCCTGCGATGGAATCGAGTACTCATAGTCTTACTTGTAGAACGGGTCGTATCCGGTGCGGCGGTTGGCGATGAGCCTCGCGAGTGCCTTTTCTTCAAGGCTGCCCTCTGGGTCTGGCTGTACGTTTTTGTGTCCCGTAGGCGCGCTTGGTGTCACGATTTCGAGTTTAGACAAACGCCGAACGCATGTCATCTGCCCATTTTCGCTCTCCGTTGCTAAACTTAATGTTTACCCAGTAATTCAGTCCCCATGCCCACTTCTCCGTCTACCTCCCCCGAGCCGACGGCTGCCGATGCTCCCGAAGCACCAGCCGCGCTCCCCTCAATACTCGATCTCTCCCGCGACGAACTCACCTCGACCCTGCTTGGCATGGGCGAGAAGAAGTTCCGCGCCGATCAACTCTGGCGCTCGATCTACAACGAAACCGCCGAGAGCTTCGAAGATATGTCGACTCTCAGCAAGCCGTTTCGTAAAAAGCTTTCCGATCACTTCGCCATCTCATCGCTAACTGAAGCTATGGCGCTCACATCGAAAGACAGGACCACCAGTAAGTCGCTCTATCGACTTCATGACGGTGAACTAATCGAAACCGTGATGATGCGATACGAATCCGACGGACACCGGCGGAACCGTAAAACCGCATGCATTTCAACTCAGGCCGGGTGTGCACTCGGCTGCACGTTCTGTGCAACGGGTCAGCAGGGTCTTCGACGAAATCTCACCGTTGGCGAGATCGTTGCGCAGGTAATCGAGACGCAGCGCATCGCATACGCCGAAGATGAAGCGCAGGTCGGCTCTGGCAAACGCACAAAGGGCGAACTTCAGGGCGTGACGAACGTGGTGTTCATGGGAATGGGCGAGCCTCTCGCCAACTATGACAACACGATGGCCGCGATTCGAGTTCTCAACGATGGCCAGGGTCTGAACATCGGTGCTCGACACATCACGGTTTCGACCGTCGGGCTCATACCGCAGATACTGCAACTGGCCGACGAAGAGTTGCAGATCAATCTGGCGATATCTCTACACGCACCCGACAACGCAACCCGATCGCAAACGATGCCCATCAACAAACGGTATCCAGTTGAGGACTTGATCCGGGCCTGCCACAAGTACGCCGACAAGACGAAGCGTCGAATCTTCTTCGAGTATGTGCTGCTGAAAGAGCAGAACGATTCAGTTGAGCAGGCTCAAAAACTTGGCCGTTTACTCAACGGATTGCACTGCCATGTGAACCTGATTCCTGTGAACCCGACCAAGGAAGGTCCGTTCGAACGTACCGACCTGACGGCTGCGAAGGCGTTTCAGGGCGGACTGAAGCAGTACGGAATTCCTTCTACACTGCGGATGGAAAAGGGAATCGACATCAACGCTGGTTGTGGTCAACTGCGTGAGCGTGCGATCGATATTCTTGGCGCTTAGTCGAGCGGATTCGATCGCTCGACAACTGCAATCTGATGACACTCAGCGTGCACTAGCCACGCGAACTTCCTGATTCGCCTGTAAAATTCCGCCTCGTTCGTCTGTCCCGAAATTCGGGCCTCGACAATACGAAGTGGAGTATCCGTATGACCGGTAGTTTTTGGCCCGAGGTATACAAAAAGCTCGGAATTGCACCCATTATCAATGCCCAGAGTTGGGTTACCGCTCTTGGCGGCTCGATCATGCGCCCTGAAGTTTTGCGTGCGATGGACGAGGCCGCGAGTTCATTCGTCGATATCAAACAGCTGAACTATGCCGCAGGTGAAGTGGTAGCTCGCTCTTGCGGGGCCGAGCAGGGGCTTGTAACCGCAGGTTGCTCCGCCGCACAGGTGCTGATGGTCGCCGCGTGCATGACTGGCCAGAGCGAAGAGAACGTCGAACAACTTCCTGACACGATGGGAATGAAGAACGAAGTCATTCTCTTTAAAGGACAGAGAAATCGCTACGACAAGGCTTTTGTTACAGGCGGGGCGACTTTGATCGAGTACGGCGATGTCGACTCAGTCACCGCAGATGATCTCGACGACGCGATAAACGACAACACTGCATGCGTCGCATACGTTGTCGCACCGTTTATGCCCCAGGGAATCGGTCTTGAAGAGACAATTCGAGTTGCCCACGAGCGCGGGGTGCCAGTGATTGTCGATGCCGCGGCAGAAGTGCCGCCACGGGCGAATCTCTCAAAATTCCACAACATGGGCGCCGATATGGTGGCATTTAGCGGTGGAAAGGGCATCGGCGGTCCGCAGTCTTCGGGTCTTCTGGGTGGCAAAGCCGATCTTATGGAAGCAGTTGTCATGAACTCGCTGAATCTCGATTCGTCGGTTGCCGGAATCGGCCGTCCGATGAAGGTTTCGAAAGAGAACATTGTGGGATTGGTAACTGCGCTTCAGCTGTTCACCGATTCTGATGAGGGTGCCGAATGGGATGGCTGGTACTCGAAGGCGCAGTATGTTGCCGAGCGACTGGCTGGTATCGACGGTGTTCGAGTTGAGTTAGAAGACGATCCGGCTGAGCGACAGGGACCGCAACCGGTTCTGTATTTTGAAGACAACTACGATGGTCCATCGACAGCTGACATTAAAGAGCAACTGGAAGCTGGCGATCCTGGAATCTACGTTGGTGGCGGCGGAAATCGTCCGGAAATCAACATTGTGATGGTGAACGTGCAGGATGGCGAAGAAATCGTTATCGCCGATCGCCTGGAAGAAATTCTTCGGGATCGCTGAAAAGCTGAACTCTGATTTGTAGCGCCCACCCACACGTAATCGAACTTTTGCCGTGGGTGCATACAGGTATGTCTATCGCTGAAATGGGCAGTAACCCTCTTTCTGCCCAATCACCGTTTTATTCCCCTCATTCACTTTGGTTATAGCGTAGCGATTACACTGAACCTCCCATGTTGAACTCAAAATGAGAACTGACCCTCATGCCCAACTTTGTCTTTACGGGGTGCAACTAGGTGCTGTTAATTACCGCGATCCACGGATGGTACTAGGTAGTTTCCACGATGTTCGACTGTGTCTACGCCGACATAGTTGTGTTTATCCGCTCAACCACTGCCAGGTTCTCAACGGCAGGCAATCCCGGATACGGCGAGGATTCTTGTTGTAATCGCACAGGTTGGGTGGACGAAATAGGGGGTAGCAAAAATGGTCCTGAAAGGCTCCCGTAGCCAAACAGGCATCACGGGTCTTGAAACAGCGATCGTGCTTATCGCATTCGTGGTTGTGTCTTCAGTGTTCGCATTCACGATTCTTTCGGCGGGGGGTTTCTCGTCAGAAGCGAATAAGCAAACGATTCATGTAGGTCTTAAAGAGACTCGAACCGGACTGCGTCAGGCAGGCTCAGCGTTCGCATTCTCTGGATATGTAGGCAGCACACGTGCGGTTCACAAAATCGTGTTTGTGGTGCAAAACTCACTGGCTGCCGAACCTGTCGATCTGACACCGCCATATACGTGGTATGACTTGGGCACCGATCCCGATATCGTCATCGGCAACTCGGCTGCCACAATCGTCTCGTATGCTGATGAGAATCAGCGGCTCAGCGACGTCCCGTGGTCGACAAACTTTATCGGAACCAACAACGGTGACAAGCTCCTCGAGGACGGCGAAAAAGCTGAAATAACGGTTTGGCTTATGGACCGGATAACAGGTGTAGCGACCAGTGCTAACGGTTCGATTGCCTACACGGATGGCAACTCAGCCAACGGTGGTGCTACTGGGCTGACCAGCAATATTCGCTTATAGTCAAAAGTACGAGGTTTGTGCTTGAGATGACTCCGCAAGTAGGAGCGCCTCTCACAATTCAGCGTTCAGTCCCGCCCGGGCTGCGTGCAGTGATGAACACGAACTAACTAGTTTCAGTTCACCTGTGTGTATATGCAGTGCCCTTGTTCGTCCCGGCCGGACAAACATGGGGTGCGAAGGCCAATGCCCCGCCCCGAGAGCGTAAATGCTAAAACCCCTCAGTGTTCGACGCTGATGGGACGGTCCGAAAGCCTTAGTAACGGAAAGGGCATCCTCAAACCCGGCTCGAGGATGCCCTTTCCATTACGTTTTTAATTCGAGAATCTGAAGTTTCAGATCAACCAGTACCAGCGCCACTGCCAGATCTAGTGCAACTGCACCGGAACATCCTTCATCAGGCCAGCGTCGTTCATCGAGTTCCACTCGTCGAGGAAAGTCTTGTTCCACTCGTCGGTCAGGTGGCTCTCGATCATGTCTTTGAACACTGGCCAGAACACGATGATTCCGTCGGCACCATCGCTAAGCGCAGCCTCGGCAGTTTCTACCGATCGTACGAGTGCAGCAGTGATAAACGGTCGATCCGCCCATCCTTCGAACATGTCCTGACAATCACGGATTAGCTTGGTTGGGTCGGCTCCAACGTCCTTAAACGGCTCACAGAACGGAAGCACGTGGGTCACGCCAGCCTGGGCGACCGCGGCAGCCTGCGGCAGTGTAAATACCGTTGTGCAGAAAGTGGGGATTCCGGCCTTTTTCAGTTCGGAAAATGCACCCAGCGCGTGTGCTGATGCAGGGATTTTCAAAATGATTTGATCGGACATTTTGGTGAATACTTCACCAACATCGAGTAGTTCCTGGGTCGAATGACCATCGATCTCGATCACGACTGGCTTGTCGGTGATATCGAGGTAGCGCTGAGTTAGATCAGTGATCTGGCCGTACTTCTGAACCATCTGGTTCAGCACCACGGTGTTAGTCACAATTCCAGCGGCTCCACGATCCAGCCACTCGCCAAGATCCTCAGGGTCGCCAGCCAGCCAAATCGCCGGGCCACTCCCCGTAATTCGTGCGTTTTCTGCCGTGCCGAAAAGTGGTTCGGTCAGCTTTGCAGATGTTCCATTCTTCGTAGCCAAGGTGATACTCCGTACTTGTTGTGACCGACTGGAGCGATGCCGCCGGTCGAATTCAACCCTCAAATTTAGATGCCGAAAGTGTAACGCCTGAGCCGAAACAATGTTTTGCGACTTTCTGATGAGGCGTGACGCCCGCGCAAACGCGCCTGTCTCCATTAATTCGGCTCGATGCCAATCTTGAAAAACATCACGAAAGCGATTCGAATACTGGCTTTTCGGATGGCGAATTCTCGTGACACACTGGGTGCCATTAAATAAGTGATCAATGCCGCTGGCGCACAGGTAATACCACGAAGGATTTCGAGCAACGATGACCCCGATAGAAATCGACATTCCATACGGCAGCAACATGATGCGAGCGAATTTGCCTGCGGGCACCTTGCTGGGCACGCTCGACGTTACCGACACCACCGGTCTTGAAGATCGGGATCGTGCAATTCGTGAAGCACTTGAGAACCCGATCGGTCTCGACAAGAATATTTTCGAAATCGTAAATCCCGGTGAAACCGTCGCTATCGTGGTGCCTGACTCATTCCGAACCACCCGAATTGAGCAAGTACTGCCAGTGCTCATCGATGGCTTGCTCGAAGCCGGAATATCAGAAAATGATATCTCGTTCATTTACGCAACTGGAACCCACCGTGGGCCAGCCCCCGAAGAAGAGCGGAAAATTCTCGGCGACGGCATCTACCAACGGTTCAAAGACCAGGCCTACTCGCACGATCCGCGGGATGAAAGCAACCTTGTTTACGTCGGAACAACCAGCCGCGGAACCAGAGTTCACCTCAACAAACGTGTGCACGAAGCCGATCGAATCATCGCGACAGGAGCGGTTGTTCTGCACTATTTTGGTGGTTTTGGTGGTGGACGAAAATCCATTGTTCCGGGTGTTGCTTCTATCGAGTCGATTGCCAGCAACCATTCGATGAATCTGCACCCCACTGAAGACCAGATAGACCCCGCAGTTCGCATCGGTGGTCTAGAGGGCAACCCGGTCGCTGAGGACATGCTGGAAGCTACACAGCAAAGTCATGTCGACTACATCGTCAACACTGTGCTCAACCGAAACAGCGAGATCGCCGCGGTGTTCGCTGGCGAGCTGGATGCTGCGCACCTGGAAGCAACCAAGCTTGCACACAGCCAGTTCGCTACCGATATTTCCGAACAGGCCGACATCGTTATCGCGGCCTCTCCGGCGACACAGAATTTTGTTCAAACACACAAGGCGCTTTTCAACGCCTATCAGGCAGTTAAGCCGGATGGACGGATCATTCTGCTGGCGCCATGCCCCGAAGGGCTGGGCGGCGAGCAGTTCGCCAAGTGGCTTCGATTAGGCAGCAGGGAAGCGATCATTGCGGGCTTGCGAAAAGAGAGCGAAATTAACGGCCAAACTGCACTTTCCACGATTCAAAAAGCCCCGATCACTTACGTCGTGACCGAGATGACCGACGACGAAGTGCAGATGATGCGGGGACGGACAACCGAGTCGCTGGAAGATGCCATCAGTAAGGCGTTTGCTGATCTCGCAGCTGACGGTCGACCCGATCCAACCGTCTACCTCATGCCGTCGGCAGCCTACACGGTGCCGTTCAGCAAACTCCCGGTCGTCACGGCTGTCGGTTGAATCGAATCCTAGGAAATTGCATAGTAGCGTCGGAATAAGCGAAATCACCGACGTCGGTGAACGCACTCAGGCACAAACTACCAACATCGACCCGGGCTGGATTCACGATGAAACTGATAAACGTATTCCTGATTGCACTCCGACTTGGCGTCACTTCGTTTGGCGGGCCAATCGCACACGTCGGATACTTTCGACAGGAATACGTGGCGAGGCGAGGCTGGCTCGATGATAAGGCGTTTAACGATCTGGTCGCCCTGTGCCAGTTGCTGCCCGGACCGACAAGTAGTCAGCTTGGCATTGCGATTGGCACTTTGCGGACCGGGCGCATTGGCGGGTTCCTGGCGTGGTTCGGGTTCACGATGCCGTCGGCTCTCATATTGATTGCGTTAGCCTATGGCGTATCTGAAGTCGATGACGTGGCGAATTCTGAGTGGCTGCACGGGCTAAAGTTGGCTGTAGTCGCTGTCGTCGGACTGGCCGTGTGGAGTATGGCGGGCTCGCTCTGGACTGACCGACGGCGTATCACTATCGGGATAGCAGCAGCGGTATTTCTTCTGGTGATGCCGGGAGCGGCGTGGCAGATAGCCGTGATTGTTATTGGCGCCCTTGCTGGCGTCTTGCTGTTTCGGAACTCAGCCTCCGGCAGCGGCGATAACGCCTCCGATTCGTCGGGCTCAAAGACCCTCGCACTGGTGATACTCGCACTATTCTTCGTGTTGTTGGTGACGTTGCCGGTGATCGCCGATGCGACCGGTCGTGAAGACATCGATGTGTTTGAAAACTTCTATCGATCAGGATCACTGGTGTTCGGTGGTGGACACGTCGTTCTGCCGTTGATTCAAGCTGAAACGGTCGGTGCCGGGTACGTTGACAACGATCAATTCGTTGCTGGATATGGCGCGACTCAGGCTGTTCCGGGGCCGTTATTTACGTTCGCCTCGTATCTCGGTGCAGCGATGGACGAAGGTATTTTTGGACAAAAATGGATAGCCGGCCTGGTCACGTTGGTCGCAATTTACGTTCCGTCGTTCCTGTTGGTTTGGGGAGTGCTGCCGTTCTGGACGCGCTTGTCGGGCAGCACCCGTGTTCGAGGCGCGATAGCGGGCAGTAATGCGGCGGTTGTCGGTCTATTGCTTGCAGCGCTTTACGACCCGATCTGGACGGGTAGCGTGTTTAAACCTGAGGACTTCGGCTTGGTGATAGTGCTGTTCGGACTTCTGACGATTTGGAAAATGCCGCCGTGGTCGGTGGTAATCATCGCCGCTGCTGGCGGTTACGCACTTGCGTTTGTCTCCGACTTAAATTTCTATTGAGCTAGTCGAACAGGGCGTCGGCCAAAATCTCAACGACATGGCGAGATTCCCGCTCAGTGTTGAAGCCGATTTGCTCTCTGCATGAAACGCCAGAAGTAGCGATTTCTGTACTCGATTCAGTACTACGGATGACAGGGAACAATCTGTCTTCGCCAGCCTTTGTCGCAACATCAAGATGAGCCTTCTCGTAGCCGAACGAGCCGGCCATTCCGCAGCAACCTGCCGAAATTTCGGTCGCTGAAAACCCGGGCGGCAGGTTAAGCGCCTCGAGAGAACTCGACGTGCCAGTGAGTGCTCTCTGGTGGCAGTGACCGAAGAATTTCACCTGCTTTTCGGCGTCTGACCACTCGATTTGCTGCCCTTCGTCACCGGTCGTCTCTACGAGTAACTCTTCGATAGTGATCACCGCGCCAGCGACTTGTTTAGCCTTTTCGTCGCTATCCAGTAGATCTGGCCAGTCATCTGTCATTGCCGAAACGCAACTCGCCTCGCAGCCAACGATTTTCACGCCCTGCTGCACGTACGGGTGCATCAGATCGACGTTGAAGCGAGCGTTTTCACCAGCCTGATCAAGCAGACCCTTCGAAATCATCGGTCGGCCACAGCATTTGCGGTCTTTCAACACAACCACTTCGAAACCCAGCGCTTCGAGCACCCGCGTGGCAGACATGCCAATGCTCGGGTGATTGAAGTTCATGAACGTGTCGTGGAACAAAACAATTTTGCCGCGGGTGTTCGAGCTCTGAGGCTTGTGTTTGGCGAACCATTTCTGGAACGTGTTGCGGACCACTTTGGGCGACGGTCGTGAGCGATCGAATCCGGCGACTTTCTCGAAAAGAAGCCTCACAGGAAACGACTGGGTCACGGCATTGGCAAGTGGTGCCACTGGAGCCGACATAGAGCTGATTAGGTGGATATCAGCAACGAGTTTCGACGCCAGCGGAACTTTGCGATCCTTGTAGTACTGATACAGGTATTCGTACTTGATTTTCGCCATATCGACGTTAGCAGGGCATTCGGATTTACACGACTTGCAACCCAGGCACAGGTCGAGAACTTCAAGCATGCGTTTCGACGTAAACGAGTCCTGTTTTAGCGTTCCTGAAAGCACACCCCGCAGAGCGCTCGCCCTTCCGCGGGTCGAATGCTCCTCTTCGCGAGTAGCCATGAACGACGGGCACATCGCTCCTGTATGCAACTGCCGACAGGCTCCAACCCCGACGCACATCTCCACCGCACCAGCGAACCCATCTTCAGCGTCGAAGTTCATCCGGGTCACGACGGGAGTGGTCTTGTAAGTGGGACCGATTCGGAGATTGTCTTTGATATCGGGCGTGTCGATAATCTTGCCCGGATTCATTATTCCGGTCGGATCGAACGTACTTTTGATATCCCGAAACGCCTGAACCAGATCAGATCCAAACAGCTTTTCAGCCCAGTGCCCCCGCACAATTCCATCGCCATGCTCACCCGAGAACGAACCTCCGAATTCCATCACAAGTTCGGCGATATCTTTCGAAATGGCTTCCATTTTTTCGATACCAGACGATGTCTTGGGATCGATCAGTGGGCGAATGTGCAGGCAGCCGACACTGGCATGGCCGTAGTAACCGGCGCTTGTGCCGTGGCTCTTCACGACCTCGTCGAAACGCTTTACATACTCAGGCAATTTTTCTGGAGATACAGCGGTGTCTTCAACGAACGCCAGTGGCTTCGCCTGTCCGCCCACGCTCATCAGCAAGCCCTGATTCGCCCGCCTGAACTCACCGATCTGAACTTGCTCAGCCGCGGTGTAGAGCTTCGTCGTCGCATAGCCGAGCTTGAGCCGGACTAATTTTTCACTCAGTCGATCAAGTTTCGACCGGACCTCTGCCTCGTCGTCACCGGTAAATTCAACGAACAAAACATCGGTCGGATCGCCCTGTAAAAATCCGAGCGACCGGCTGAATCCAAGAGACTTACGAGCCTGGTTAATGATGATCGATCCGGTGTGCTCAATCGCAGCTGGTTCCTCTTCGAGGATCGCAACGGTCGCTTCCATCGCCTCGATGATGCTGTTGAAATGAACTACCCCGAACACCTTGTACTTCGGGATCGGCACCAAATTGAGCTTTGCCCCGGTAACTGCTGCGAGAGTCCCTTCTGAGCCCACCATGACATCCGCCAAATTCAGAGAAGCCGGGTTGGCAGTTCGATCGATGTTGTACCCACCGACTCGGCGAAGAATTTTCGGGAACCTGGCTTCCACAAGCGCGCTGGCTCGTGCCGATATTTCGCTGACTCCCCGATAAATGGCGCCTTCGAAACCAGATAATGCGAGTCGAGATTTAAGCGCCGCACCATCTTGCCGACCGACCACTATCTGCGATCCGTCCGATAGCGTGAGGTCCATTTCCAGTACGTGGTCAACAGTTAGCCCGTAGATAAGTGAATGGGTGCCGCAGGAGTTGTTGCCCATCGCTCCGCCGATGTTTGCACGGCTGGCGGTACTGGGATCGGGTGTGAAAAACAGCCCCGATGACTTGAGTTGGCTGTTCAGGCCGTCAATGGTGATGCCGGTCTGCGCTTTTACCCACTTTTCTTCAGGGTTGATTTCCAGAACATTGTGCATGTACTTCGAGAAATCGATGACTATGGCGTGATTCACCGTTTGGCCCGATAGTCCGGTTCCACCACCACGCGGCAGCACTGAAACGCCGTTTTGGTGGCAGATTTCGATTGTTGCCTGAACGTCGCCGGCATCCCGAGGTATTACAACCCCTATGGGCTCAATCTGGTAGATCGACGCATCGGTCGAATACATCTGCTTCGCAACGGCGTCGAACCGAACTTCTCCACCCAATGAGGCTCGCAGATCGGCTTCTAAATCACGAGTTGCTGAGTTCGGTTTCTGACTCGATGAAACGATCACGACTATTCTTCCGCCTCTGCGACCTGAACCGCTTGATCCGTCTCGCCCTCTTCTTCTTCGTCGCTACCGGGTAGGATCATCGACATGACCACGCTACCGACCAGAATCCCAATGATGATGACGAGAGAAAGGTAGATATCGCCAAGTTCACTGATGACGTGGAAGTCGTGCAGGGCTTCCTCGACGATCATCTTCAGTCCGACAAAGCCGAGAATCAGCGCCAGACCGTACTGCAGATATCGGAACAGTCGAACCATTCCAACCAGCAAGAAGAACAGCGGGCGCATGCCAAGCACGGCCATTGCGTTCGAAGACCACACGACAAACGGGTCGTCGGTAATTCCAAACACCGTTGGTATCGAATCGATGGCGAACACCACGTCGGTGGTGCCCAGAACCAGAACTACCAGCAGGAACGGAGTAACCGCTCGCACGCCGTTCATCTTGGTGAAGAACTTTGTGCCATCGTATTCGGTGCTTACCGGCATGAACCGGCGGAACAACCGAACAGTGATGTTTCTGCTGGGATCGACTTCCTGCTCGCCAGCAAATGCCAGCTTGTAGGCGGTGTAGATGAGGAACGCACCGAGTATGAACAGGAACCACGAGAACGCCGTGATGACGGCAACCCCGATGGCAATGAACACCGCTCGAGCGAGCAACGCGCCAACGATACCGAACAGCAGGCCCTTCGCCTGATACTGCTTCGGCAGGTTGAAATAACCAAATATGACGATGAAGACGAACAGGTTGTCGATGCTGAGAGCACGTTCCGCCACGTATCCGGTGACGTATTCGAGCCCCTGATGACTGTTACCCGCTGTGTATACCCAGACCCCAACGACAGCGGCGACGAGTGTCCAGAACACCGTCAGCCAGGCTGCTTCTTTCATTCCGACTTCATGATCTTTGCGAGTCAGAATTAGGAGATCAAAAACTAGAAGAACTACGAGCGCAACGTTGAAAATTAACCAGTGATTGAAACTCTCGAGCAACAGATATACGTCTTTCTACGCGTGATGCGTAAATTTATTTTGGATAAGCGGGCAGTGTAATTCTACGGGCGCGGCAATCCGGCGACAAAATTAGCACAGAGTTTTGAGGTGGGTGGAAGGATGTAGTTGGCCAGATCCCAATCGTCTGGCAATTTCCTACTTACGCAGTTTTGCTGATCTTGTAGGTATTGTTGCCACGAGGTGTCTTTACTTTCACCTCGTCGCCCAACCTATGACCGAGAATTGCGGAACCAACTGGCGACACGATCGAAATCTTGCTGGCCAGCGGGTTCGCTTCGTTCGGCTCAACGAGCTGGTACTTGATCGTCTTGTTGGTTTCGGTATCTGTTAGCTCGATCTTCGAACCGATGTGAACTCGAGTTGCGTCCTGCTCGGAGGCGTCGATGATCACAGCTACCTTGAGCGTGGCTTCAATTTCGCGAATCTTGCCAACGGCCATGCCCTGAGCTTCACGAGCTGCTTCGAGCGGTGCGTTTTCACGAACGTCACCATCGGCTGCGGCCCGCTGAATGTCGGCAACAATTTTGATGCGCTCTTCTTGCAATGAAGCAAGCTGCTTGGTCATATCGTTGTAACCGCTCTGGGTCAACTTCACACTTCGAGTTGGGTTCGAAACGACAACCGCTCTGGATGACATGCGTGACTTTCGGAGTCGCAAATGCTGGGCAAGATTAACTTCGATGTGCTCTTTCTTCTTAAGGAAAGTAAGGAAAAGCTTCACAGCGCTCAGTCGTTCAGTAGCATCACGAGTTGCGGTCTTAGCGCCGAAAATCTCGTTGTACTCACCAATTTCAGATGGAATGATGGTGTCGATCAGGCGGTCAGCGCCCATCCAGCGGACGAATTTGGCAATCTCAGGCTGTGCCGACTTCTTGGTGTCTTGTGGCATCTGCCTTACATATGTCTGAAACGCTTCGTTCAGCGATAGTGTCGCTTGTTCTTCCTGTGTAGTTTCCGGTGCTTCAGACGCCATTGCCATGTTTTGCCTATTTCTGTGGGGTGTGGTCGAACCAATTTCCCACGCTGGATTTCAGGAGAACAATCCCTTAATGATAGTTACGGGAATTTGAGACCGCAAATAATTAGGTTCAAATTCGTTTGACACCCTTGGATGTCGAACTTAAAATCAATCTTTACCCACCTGTAATAATTCGGGTCATATAACCTCCGGGGTCTGGGCCTTCGGGCTTCCCACTACTAATATGCCAAAGCGTACCTACCAACCAAAATCCCGCCGTCGCATGCGCGTTCACGGCTTCCGTTCACGAATGAGCACCAAAGGCGGTCGTGCGGTTCTAGCACGTCGCCGTGGCAAGGGCAGGATGCGGCTAACCGTTTAGTAAACCGCATTCTGTGTCACTACCTACCAAACAACGAATTAGAAAGCCGGCGGAGTTCCGTCGTGTTTTCGCGCACGGTCGCCGGGCTTCGAACCCGCTCACCAATGTTGTTGCTGCACCGAACGATCTTTCTTATGTAAGGGTCGGCCTCTCGGTAAGCAAACGCGTTGGGTCTGCCGTGACCAGGAATCTGGTGAAGCGTCGAATACGAAACGCTTTTGCCAGCATGAACATCACCGAAGGCTGGGACGTCGTTGTAACTGCAAAACCGCAATCATCGTTAGTGGCATACTCGGAACTGGACGAGGCGATTCAAAAGTCGATTATCCGGCTTGGTATCGAGTTCACTCCAGATTCTGGGCAGGCGGTGCTGTAATGCGATACGTATTTCTTTTACTAATCAGGGGCTACAAAATGGCGATCTCGCCATACATGCCAGGACACTGCCGGTACGATCCGACCTGTTCGGAGTTTGCCGCAGAAGCCATCAAATCTCATGGTGCAATCGGCGGCTCATGGCTCGCTTTGAAAAGGATCGGACGGTGTCATCCCGGCCGATCGCGGGGTTACGACCCTGTACCTGAAAAACATCTATCTAAATAACCCCTTTCGGGCTGGGCGGATAAGTCATTCGCAATACCCCGATCAATACCGTCCGGAGGCCTAAAACGCCACCGTCAATAATCGGCACGACTCGCAACATACTTAGCGGGTCTAAGCCAAAACGGAAAAATAGCGGGAGCCGTAATCGGTTACCCCTGCTGTTCTCACTGTTGATCGTCCTGATTGCAGCCGTCGGATGCATCAACGACCTCACGCCTGAAGGCGGATGGTCGAGCGCAGTTGTTGAAGACGACTATCTCTTCATCGGTAACCTCGATGGGAATCTCGTTCGGTTCGACACCGCAACCGGGAACATCGACAACTCCTGGCGCTACCCGAGCGATGACGGTCTTGGAGCCATGTACAGCGATGCCGTGGTGATTGGCGACAACATCTACAGTGTCGGCTACACCTGCAAGGGTGACAGCTGTGACGGCGAAATCTTCGGACTCAGCCTCGCCAGTGGTACTTCGGTCTGGGGCGGAAACGGCCTGCAGTTGAAGACCAAACTGGTTGGCGATATCGGTGTTTCTGGCGATACGTTCTTCGTTGGCACAACCGCACTGGGTGAAGAAGAAGACGGTCCCGAGGGCTACTTATACGCACTCGATTCGACCCCTGGCGCATCGGTGATTACCAAGTGGCGAATTCCTCTCGATGCGAACGCTTTTAGCGGCGTAACTGTTGACGGCGACACGGCATACATCGCCACCATGGCCGGAACCCTTTACGCAATCGATATTTCCGAAAACGAGTTTTCCACCCCGGAATCTCGAATCAAATGGACCTTCACCGCTGAAGGCGCGATAGCCGGGCCGATTCTGGTTGCAGGTGGCAATCTGTACTTCGGTGATCTTGCAAGCAACGCCTACAAGCTCGACATTTCATCCCGCTCTGCCGGTTCGTCATCCGACGAAGCGAACACCGGAAGCGGCGAGTGGATATTCGACGCAGGCGCATGGGTATGGGCGAAGCCAGTTCTAGAAGATGGCGTAGTTTACGTATCGGCTCTCGACGGTTCGATCCATGCAGTGAACGATTCCGACGGCTCAAAGAAGTGGTCGGCAGAAATCGAAGGCCAAATCGTTTCGTCGCCAACACTGTTCGACCGTAAGCGCGGCGACACTCGTGAACGTGCTCTTGCAGTTCCTTCTGGCGAGAAAAACGTCTGGGTCATTTCGGTGATCGACGGACAAGAACTTGGCGTTTTCGTTACCGACGAGCCGGTCAAGTCGTCCCCGCTGGTGCACGGCGACAATCTTTATGTTCACGCCTTAAACGGCGATCTAAAGTGGTTCTCGGTCGACGACAATTCGCAAAGAGGGTGTGTCGATTTGAAAGAGGGTGGACGATGCGACTAATCGTTCTAACTCTTACTGGCAAGAACCTCAGCACCTCTAACGGAGGAGCCATCTAATGGAAATTTTTGGCATTCTCTGGCAAGAAGTGATCATGCGTCCGATGATCAACAGCCTCGCGCTGTTGTATCAGCTGCTGTTCTCCAACTTTGGACTCAGCATCATCGTCTTCACTGTTCTCATTCGCCTAGCCATGATCCCACTGACCGTGCGGCAGACTCGCCAGATGAAGAAGATGCAGGGCATTCAGCCCAAACTGAAGGCGATTCAGGACAAGTACAAGGGTAAGAAGGGCGATGCCCGCCGGCAGATGTCGTCGGAAACGATGGGACTGTACAAAGAGGCCGGGGTAAGCCCGGTCGGTTGTCTCGGACCCATGATCATCCAGATGCCGATCTGGATCGGTTTCTATCGGGCGATTCTGCGAACCATGCCCTCGACACCCGAAGGTATGGCGAATCTATCGGATCTGTTCTACAGCTGGAACCCGGCAATCACGGCGGTTCCATTCAATAGCCAGTTCCTGGGCATATCGCTCGTGGATCTTGTCTCTTCTGCGGCGATGCCGTGGAACTACGCACTGCCAGTTCTAGTAGGTGGTTCGATGTTCCTTCAGCAGAAGATGACCACGAACCCAACTTCAGACCCACGCCAGAAGCAGACCAACCAGATGATGCTGTGGATGATGCCGATTATGTTCGGTGCGTTCACATGGCAGTTCCCGGCTGGCCTAGCTGTTTACATACTGTTCTCAAACATCGTCGGAGTAGTAATTCAGTACTACGTCGGCGGCAAGCAACCAATTGAACTATTCGGACGGTCGTTCATGGGCACCGAGTCGAGCAGAGCTGAACGAGCTACCCAGCTTGCAGCCGAAGCCGCAGGTCCCAAGAAGCAAGCACCGCAACCGGAGGAGTCAGACGAAGATGACCAGAGCACGGAAGTTCTCGGGAAAAACAGTCGACGAAGCAACCGAAATCGCGCTCGCCGAACTGGACGCCGAACTCGAAGACGTCGAAATAAGGGTAGTTAGCCCGGGACGATCAGGAATCCTTGGTCTCGGTGGGCAACCTGCCGAGATCGAAATTATTCTGCTCGCCGATGGCGGGTCGTTCGACGACGTATCTGACTATGCAGATGACTCTTCACAGGAGCCTGAGTCAGATTCTGAGTCTGACTCGCCCAGTTCCGATGAAGACGCACCCAGCGGTCAACGCCGAAGCCGTAGCCGCAACCGAGGCCGCGGTCGCGGACGAGGCAGAGGTCGTGGTCCCAGTGATCGTGACGATGAACAGCAGGTAGAGGCTTCCAGTGCAGATGCTTCTGATGCCACGGCCGACGAATCTCAACAGCAGGACGATTCTCAAGAAGGCGAGCTTGCAAATGGTCGCCGAAGTGGCCGTGGAGGGCGTGGTGGTCGTGGCGGTCGAAGATCTGACCGGTCACGTTCGAACGACCGTGATGATAGTTCAGATCGCTCCGAGCAGCAGCCAAGCCCAGAATCACGAGACGAACAGCGCCGAGATTCCCAGCCAATAATCCGTGAAAAAGACGAAGAAGCCGAACAGCTTGTTTCGGAACTCATCGACTACTTACTGGGTGCAATGGGTGTCGTTGCTGACACTTACATTCGAGACGACGACGAAGAGGGTTCGATGACCTTCGAAATCGAGGGTCCGGACGCTGGTCTGCTGATCGGTCGACGGGGCGAGACGCTTCAGGCGCTTCAGTTCCTCATTCGTATGGTCACAAACCGACAGCTTGGCCGAAAAGCCTACGTCGTTATTGATATCGAAGACTACCGAGAACGTCGTGTGCAGATGCTGCGTCGACTTGCTCAGCGCATGGCGGGTCGGGTTGGTTCAAGCGGTCGTGAAGACAGCCTCGAACCGATGTCACCAGCCGAACGTCGCATAGTTCACATGTCACTTGCCGGGCACCCCGAGGTTCGAACAGAATCCGAAGGCGAAGGCAACCAACGCCGAGTAGTGATCTTCCCGAAATAGTGCTGAAGGCACGTATTCCGGCTAATTGGATTGCAATTATTCAGGAAGGGTGCCAAGCACATTCTGCAAGCGGGATTTATATGCCCGAAAAGCCTCGCGACCGTGATCGGTGAGATGAAGTGTTGTATGGGGTTTTTTACCCCTGAATTCCTTCTTGATATCAATATAATCGTTCTGTTCAAGCTTGGTTAAATGGGTCGATAAATTGCCCCACGTCAAACCTGTCAAACGCATCAGATACACGTAGTCGGCACTTTCAACAACGTACAGGTACGTTAGGATCATAAGACGCGCCGGCGCGTGGGCTATCAGGTCGATTTCTGCCAGGGGATGTAGTTTCGGATCAGATTGACCGTCGGGAATCTCAGACATCCTGTGAACTTGCCTCGTTCGCCGAATCAGGAGCTCCCCGCATCACTTGCATAAATAGAATCAATCCAGTCAGAATCAAGATTGTGGCGGTAATACCAAACACAATCGGATAGCCGTGATGCACCGTCTCAAATTGTTCGTACATCAACTCGCCAACCAGCGGTGATCCCGCGATCAGAATTCCGTATATGTACAGGCGACGGAATTTGAGCAAAAGCGCCGGGGTGCTGAACAATGCAATGATCATGATTCCGAATTTATACGCCGTTTCCCAACCGAGCAACGAACTGCAGAACGAAAATCAAGAAAAAAGTCCAACTGATTCTTTTCCTCCGCGCTCGACTCAGTATCACGATGTCAGCTCGAGGGGCTACGATGTACTTCCTTACCAACATAAGAGGCAACCAAACGACTATCCCAATAGGGAAGAAGATCGCCGTGCTCCAGAGCTCGCCCATGGGAGAGCGCAATATAGATCGAATGGCAAATACCAGTACCAGATAACCAACGAGGATGTCCCACATGCCATCCCGGTATCCATTCCTCATTCCTCATAAACTAAGAGTTCTTTGTAAAACAAAGTATATCACTTAATGCCGGTTCAACATGTGTGGCAAACGTAGATCGAAGATAATCTATAGCGGTTTCTCACGAGGCCAGTCGTAATTTTTATAAAGTCAGGAACATTGCAAACCCCAAACTTCCTCGCGCTCGGTCACTTGACGTTTGACGTCAACATCGTCGACAACGGTTCGCCCAGCAGTCACATTCCCGGTGGCGCAGTTGCTTATTCATCGCTAACTGCTCAGAAGCACGGGCTGAACGCCGCCGTTTTAACCTCAGCCAACGGGGACTACCCGGTCGACAAAATTCTCGCGGGTATCGACGTGAACTTAGTCGAAAGTGAACACACAGCTACGTTCGCCAACTACTACGATTCAGGTGATCGAACTCAGGTACTGCTTGCTTCAGGAAGCCGCATTTCACAGGCTGCCGTGCCAGCTGATTGGACTCAACCCGACATCCTCTATGTTGGTCCGCTTCTCCACGAACTTCCTACCGACTGCGTGAACTGGTTTGAGCCTGCAAAGTTGTCGTGCCTCGCTCCTTCGGGCTGGCTCCGACGCTGGGGACCCGACGGCGCGATCACCCACTCCGACACGCTCCCGCCGTTTCGCGGAAAGAAATGGGATGTAATCGTGGTCTCAGAAGCCGAAATAGAGAAGCTGCCAGAGCAGCAGCTGTTTGATCTCGGTGACATCGTGTGCGTTACTAGGGGCGAGAACGGCTCACGAATCTGGCAGGCGGGTGAATGGATCGATATCCCGGGGGTCCCGGCGCAGCCGGTCGATTTCACGGGTGCAGGTGATATCTGGTCAACGACCTTCGTAATCGCCCTGAGCGAAGGCAAATCGCTTGAAGAATCCGGCACCTACGCCTCTACCGCCGCTGCGATATCTATCGAATCGATAGGCCTTAGCGGGTGCCCATCACCGGAAGCGATCGCCGCACGCCTGCCGTGATCGCTGCCAGAGTTCAAGAATTCAAGAGTTCAAGCACCGTTCAACGCTGCTAGTGCCGCACCCTTGTCGAGCAACCCACCCGATTGTCGCCACAACTCTTCCCCGTCACGACCTATCACCACAAATGTCGGCGTCAGGTAGGCACGGTAGTCCCGGATAAGTTGCGACGCTATGGAATCCTGAACATTCAGCCTGAGGATCTGAACGTCGTCCTCCACTTCGCCCTCGAGACTTCGCACTATCGGCTCCGATGCCAGGCAGGCCGTACACGAGTTCGAGAAGAACTCAACGAATACCGGTTGACCTGAAGTAATCAAGCTCTGTGCTTCGACTTCGCTGGCGACGGTGCTGTCGCCTGGGCGAAGCGTAAAGACGACGCTGATCGCAACGATCGCAGCGACCGAATACACCGCTACTTGTGCGCGTCTGCCCTTTATCGGCAGGAGCGCAATCATCAATACGATGATGCCGGGGATAGTGACGAACGCCGAGTACTGGTTGAAAAATTCGAGCAATCCTGATCCTCAAAAAGCCCGTTTCAGGGGTTAGTTCAAATACTGATACGCAAAATTCGATTCATCCGATGTGAAATCGACGCGGGTTTTGTTGGAATCTAACAGGTTAGCCCAGCGCGCGCCCGTTCAGCAGCGCACCAAGCGAGTGCTCGGCCTCGATCTGACCGTCTATTTCCAGGCGGTGCGTACTCAGCGTCACATGGTTGTGATCACACGTCGCCAGAATCTGTTCGAACCTTTCGGCCGACGTGTTCCCGAACAGAATCAGCACCGGCATTACGTGTCGGCGGTCAGCCTTGAATATCGCGGCCTGGTACCACAGCGCCTGTCGTAAACCCTCCGACCACGAGTCGGCCCGTTCGATCTCGATCACATGCGTAGGAAACTTAGCGCTGTAGCCAATCAGCAGATCGGCGCGCTCCTTGCCAGTCCACATCTGGGCTTGCTCGATTGCATGAATCCCGGCTAGCCGGAAGATGCGGGTTACCTCTTCCTGAATCTCGGCCTCGGCTTTTTTCGGAATTCCCTGGGCCGCGTCGAAGCCCTTCATGATCCCGTCTTTGAGAGTTGCGTGCGAAAGGTTGAACTGCGATTCCCACGCTGAGTACAAAGCCGACTTGCGAGAGTTGCTCAGGTGCGACCAACCGGAAGCTTCGGCCTCCTGATGAACCGTCTGCACGACAGATTCACGTTCGGTGGTAGAAAGTTCGGTCAGTGTGCGAGTCATTTTTTCTTCTGAACCGGAGGTTTGAATTTCTTGCCAGATGCGTGAGCCTCGAGTCGCTGCTCGGCAAGCTCGACGTATTCAGACGATACGTCATACCCAACAAAATGACGACCGTTCTTCACGGCGGCGAGCGCTGTTGACCCGGTTCCCATGAATGGATCGAGCACTACTTCGCCCGAGAACGTGTAAAGCTCAATTGCTCGTCGCGGAAGTTCTTCCGGGTACGGAGCAGGGTGTCCGACCTGCTTTGCAGACTGCGGTGCAAATTCCCAGACGCTTTTAGTAAATTCCAAGAATTCATCCCGCGAGATCGTTGCTTCACGACCCTCAAGCGGTTTGCGACCAAATGGTGGCTTCTGGAATACGAGAATGTATTCGTGGGTGTCACGAAGAGTCGGGTTCGAAGGTGACATCCAACTGCCCCATGCCGTTGAAGAACCCGCTCCAGCCGACTTGTTCCAGATGATCTCGCCACGCATGAAGAAGCCAACCCGCGCCGCCTGCTCGATGATGTAGGCGTGCAGCGGTATGTACGGCTTGCGTCCCAAGTTCGCCACGTTTACGAGCGCACGGCCACCGTCGACCAGTACCCGATACGTCTCTTCCATCACGTTGCCGATGAGCTGCATGTACTCATCGTGCGTCAGATCATCGTCGTAATCTTTGCCAACGTTATAGGGCGGCGATGTGACCATCATGTGCACTGATCGATCGTGAAGTTCGGTCATTTTCTCGCTGGAATGAGCGAAGAACTTGTCGAGCGTGTCAGCGGCCAAAGATTGCTCGGGCTCAGCCTTTTTGTCCAGACTTCCCCTATCTTCTGGCTGAAGCGCACGCGCGTAGTACTCGGAAGAATCGTGGCTGAATCTTCCGTTCGTCCCGAAGGATGAAGTGCTGGTTGGGCGCTGCTTTGGGGCAGCCTTTGAACGACGAGGCATCTTGTGTAAAACGATGCTAGCAGTTGCCGCGCGCGAGCGCGAATTTATTTCGGCACTCTCCGTTGTCATTGCGAGGAGGAACGACGTGTCAATCAGCGGGTGATGGGCGCAGAACACGGCGATTCAGATCGTTAGCTGGCATGCCAGCGACAGCGAGGGGTGTTGGCTCATCCGGACCGCTGGCAAACACAGAAGTTACCTCCAAATCCCAAGCATTGCCACGTCGTCTAACTCCTCGCAATGACAATCACATCGACAGCGCGAGCCTAGCGTCCTACTCCGTTGCCTGATCCAAAATCGTAATCAGGTCGACCGCCTGCTTGCCATCTTCAACGCCTTTGGCCGTGATGCCCTCGTCGAACATCTGAATACAGAACGGACATGACACCGCCAGCGTGTCGGCTCCGGTTTCGAGGAACTGGTCGGTGCGCATGTGATTCACACGCTCACCCTCCTCCTCCATCCACATTCGCCCACCACCGGCTCCACAGCAGAACGCCTTCTCCTGATTGCGGTCCATCTCGACGAAATCGAGCCCCGGTATCGCGCTAATAACCTCCCGAGGCGCACCAAACTCGCCGTTGTGCCGACCCAGATAACACGAGTCGTGATAAGTAACGGTTCCTATCTTGCCGATGCCAGCCTCGGTTGGTTTTAGCTTGCCCTCCTTAAGCAGCTCGCCGACGAACGCCGTGTAGTGAATCACCTCGTAGTTCCCGCTCAGCTGCGGGTACTCGTTTTTCATCGTGTTGAAGCAATGCGGGCAGGTGGTGATGATCTTCTTCACGTCGTACTGCGTGAAAGTGGCGATGTTCGTTTCGGCCTGAACCTGGAACAGATACTCGTTGCCGAGCCGCCGTGCAGGATCGCCGGTGCAGGTTTCTTCATCGCCTAAAACAGCGAAATCGATTCCAGCCTTCTTCAACACCGAAGCCATCGAACGGGTTGTGTCGACACCACGTTGCACCAGCGCCCCGGAGCAGCCGACCCAGAATAGAACTTCGGAGTCGGGCTTCTCGGCTAGCGTCGGAATTTCAAGACCGTCCATCCACGATGTACGAGTCAAAGTGGTCCCACGCCAAGGGTGACCCCGCTGCTCGATCGACTGCATCGCCGACATCGCTGTTTCCGGCGTACTAGCCTCTTCCAACGTGAGATACCGCCGCATGTCGACAATCGAATCGATGTGATTGATCTCGACAGGGCATGCGTCGAGACACGCAGCACAGGTCAAACAGCTCCACAGCACGTCATCGCCAATCGCATCGTGAACCATCGAAATGGCTGGCTCCGGAGGCGTTTCTCCGGCGGGCGTCCCCAGAAGAACGGGAGCTCGCTCCTCCATGTAGCCCCGCATTCCCTGAATCAACGCCCTTGGCGAAAGTGGCTTGCCCGAAGCCCACGCCGGGCAGGCGTCCTGACAACGTCCGCAGTTGGTGCACGCATCAAAACTCAGCATCTGCGTCCACGGAAGGTCGATTATGTCTTTCGCCCCAAACGTCTCAAGCGTCTCGAAATCGCCCATCGACTTCAGGGCGCCCCGAGGTCGCAACGTTCGGTAGTACCAGTTCATTGGGCTTACGATCATGTGAGTAAGTCGGCTGAACCGAGCCGATGCGTACACAATCGCTGAAACGAACACTCCGGCGTGCAGCCACCACGTTGTTGCGTGAAGAGTTTCGAGCGCACCAGTGCCAATTCCTATACCGAGCAGGGTCTTTGCAACAATCCAGCCGATAGGCGACCATCGTGCAACCGAGGGATCGTAGAAAGAAGATGCTGGGTTCAGTTCGGTAGCGGCAATACGGAAGCCTTCTATCAGGAAACCGCTGATAAGCAGGGCGAACAGGAACCCCAAAACAACGGCGTCATCGAGTGCCGTGTTGAGGCGACCGGGTCGAATCACATATCGTCGCCACACCGCCATCAAAAGCCCAACCGCGGCAAGCCCGCCACCAAGTACATCCCATGTAAACCCAAGCGGTATACGTGCGTGCGCAGTTGGCCACACCCAGTTCAGGTACTTTTCGGCGTTGAATTCAAGCGCTGCGATCGTCGTGGCGATAAGCAAAATGCTGAATCCCCAGAAAATCGCAAAGTGCATGATCCCTGGATACAGATCACGTTTGCGAACGAACTGCCGATGCGCAATTAAGCCAACGGCAACAAGCGCAAGAAACGCCTTCCATCGATCACCGGTTGGACCCAGATCCGCATCGGCACCGGCGGTGTGCCAGAAACGCCATCGACGACGCAGGGCATAGGCGATAGAAGCGAGGGCAATAGGGGCGACGAGATAAACGAGGGCACCGGCGAACGGGTAACCAATGTTCCAGAAATCTGTGCGACCAGCGAAATCATACATGCCCTTGCTTGATCCTCAATTACCTAATCTAGTACACGTTCATCTGGTATCTGGTGCCAAATGGCGGCGCCAAATCGCAGTTTACGGATCACCAGTGTCTGTGTCGTGCCTGTAACCGTCCCGCTGAACCCCAGACGCTGCCCCGACGACGCCACTTAGTTAACGAGCCGGGTCCACATCAGCACCGACGATCCTGTTACCAGCCAAAGGAAAATGTTGATCAACAATGGCTTGTCGCGAATGACAATTTCTTCGGGATTCTCACCAACGCCCTTGATGTGAATCAAGAACAGGTAACGAAGAATTCCGTATGCAACAAACGGAATCGTAAGCATCATCGAGTGATTACTCGGGACGTTCGCTTCGATCACGCCCGTGCTGAACGTGTAGAGGGTGTACGAGATCAGAGTGGCAGTTGCCACAACGTTGATCAGGCTGTCGAGCAGTGGCAATGAATAGTCGCTGAGAATCGTCCGCTGTGCCTCAGAATTTTCGCCAGAAATAGTCAGCTCATTGCGACGCTTCGCGAGAGCCAGAAATAGCGCACCCAGAGCCGTTACAACGTACAACCACGGCGAAATCGTCAGGTCTAATTTGACCGCGTCATTGCCCTGCGTGATGATCGCGTGGTCGATGGCAATCGATCCGGCAACGGCTCGCAAAATGAACCCTGAAGCAACCGCCATCACATCGAGCAGCACAATGTTTTTGATCCACCAGCTGTAGGCGATGTTCATTGCGAGATAGCCCGCAGCTGTGATCAGCATCGGCGTCGAAATAAGATACGACCCTCCCAGTGCCACCACGATAAAGAAGCTAGCGATGCCGATAGCCCAGGGTATTGAAATCCTTCTGGCGGCTATTGGCCGGAATCGCTTGCGGGGGTGCGTTCGGTCCTTTTCGGCATCAACCGAATCGTTGATGTAGTAAACCGCCGCCGAAAGAAGTACGAATATCCCAAGAGCGGCAAACGCACGACCGACAATATCAGTCATTCCTGCAACATCATCCGCGTTGTACCAAATGTTGATCGTGAAGAAGAGAGGAACGAGAACAAGACCGTTCTTGATCATCTGCTTGGGGCGCGATTCCCTTATGATCGCCCGAATGCTCGGGATACCTGATGCCTGAATTGTGACTTCCTGTTCTGTCGCCATATGGGCGATGATAGGTGTATTCGGAATTCGGGGTCAATTTGTACCGCCGACACGAATCACCAGTAATTATGCCAACTAACTCGAAAATACGACTCGATCAACTCCTTGTAGACAAGCATCTCGCTCCTGATATTAAGGAAGCGGCTGCACTCGTTATGGCGGGGAAAGTGTCGATCGCGCAAGAACGCCGGTCGCCAACGCCCGGAATGCAGGTGAGGCCGGATGTTGATTTAACGGTTGTGGCAGAGAAGCGGTTTGTTTCGCGTGGTGGGGAAAAACTTGCGAAGGCTCTCGATGTTTTTGAGGTGAATGTTAAAGGTGCTGTGTGCCTCGACGTTGGTGCATCGACTGGTGGATTTACCGACTGCCTGCTGCAAGCGGGGGCGGCACGGGTCTATGCCGTAGATACAGGGCGTGGTCAGCTACACCAGAAACTTCTCGTTGACGATCGAGTTGAAAACATGGAACGAACGAATCTTGTCGATGGACTGGGGCTGCCCGAAAAAGTCAGCCTGATAGTGGCCGACGTTTCGTTCACATCTCTCAGCACCGTGTTGCCTACCGCATTCGACCAACTCGCAGAAAACGGACAGGCAATAGTTCTGCTCAAGCCCCAGTTCGAAGCGAAGAAATCAGATGTTCCGCGAGGTGGCGTCATTACCGATCCACTCGTCCATGCTGCAGTTATCGGTCGCTTTTTAAGATGGGCTGGCCAATCAAAAATACGGATTCGGAATCTGACCAGTTCGGGGATACTCGGAGATAAGGGAAACCGGGAGTTTCTACTGCATCTTGCCCCCCTGTGAGCTACTTAGTCCCAAATCACACCCCTCGCCCCGTGTTTGCGTTGACCGCGCCACTTGCACCACGTTAAAATTAGCGCTCACTCACCGATTCACCTTGGAGCCATTCGGTGATTCTGATCATTGGCGATGCAAGCGAGCGTCCCATGAACTGAGCGGTCCGATCTAAAACATTTACATTTGTGTTAGAGAATCAAGGTTCGATCAACACGAACTCCGACGATAAGCCGCATGAGGAATGTGGGATCGTCGGAGCATTCGTACCCGGTGAAAGCGTAGCCCGAACAGCGTTCTTTGGTCTGTTCGCGCTCCAACATCGCGGGCAGGAAAGCGCCGGCATCGCAACATCAGTCGGCGATAAAATCCATCTCAAAGCGCGGATGGGACTTGTCTCGCAGGTATTCCGTGAAGAGACTCTTACCGGACTTCCCGGGCATCTAGGAATTGGGCATACCCGATATTCGACGATGGGTGGGAGCACGGATTACAACGCCCAGCCGCTCCTTGCCAGTGGACAACGAGGTGAAATAGCAGTTGGGCACAACGGCAACGTGATCAACGCAGCCGATCTCCGGATCGAGATGGCCGAAGAGTTCGGTTCGAAATTCATCAAGACTTCCGACACAGAAGTAATCGCCGAACTATTCGCAAAAGCTCCCGGAAGCGACTGGTTCGAGGTTTCTGCCTACGCCATGCGCCGACTTAAAGGCGCTTACTCACTCGTGATCATGACCAAGAACCAACTGATCGCCGTTCGCGACCCGCTTGGAATTCGACCACTCTGCCTCGGAACGCTCAACGGTGGTTATGTAGTCGCTTCGGAAACGGCTGCGCTCGACAATCTGGGTGCCGACTTCGTTCGTGAACTCGAAAACGGCGAAACCCTAATAATCGATGAAAACGGTATTGAGTCGAAAATCTGGTCGGGTGCCCGAAAACCGCACGCAATGTGCGTGTTCGAGCAGATCTACTTTGCTCGACCCGACAGCATCCTTAACGGTGAACTGGCTTACGAAACCAGGCAGCGTCTTGGCGCAGAGGTCTATCGAGAGCACCCTGTCGACGCCGATATCGTAGTCGGAATTCCCGACTCATCGACGCCGCACGCTGTAGGTCTAGCTGCTGAAGCCAAGATTCCCTACACCGAAGCCATCATTCGTAATCGATACGTTGGCCGAACATTTATCCAACCCGACCAGCGATCACGCGAGCAGGGTGTGCAGACCAAGTTCAACCCGATGCGGGGCGTAATTGCCGGCAAGCGCTTGCTTGTAGTCGACGATTCGATCGTACGAAGCACGACGATCACACGAGTAATCACAATGCTGCGTCGAGCCGGTGCCAAAGAAGTTCACGTCCGAGTGGCATCCCCCCCAATCAAGTCGACCTGTCATTTCGGGGTCGACATGTCGAAGAGATCACCGAATATATCGGTGCCGATTCACTGGCTTATCTATCTGTTGAAGGACTGCTAAGAGCAGTTCGAGCACCTGAAAATTCCTACTGCACAGGCTGTTTTACCGGGAACTATCCCATTCCGGTTCAGCTCGAAATGAACAAAATGGGTTTCGAGGCCACTCAGAACGTTTAGTTCGCCATCAATTGCCGCTGCAAGCGTTCTTACTGAGGCACAGTTGGTGGAATTGCAGGCTCTCAAGTACCCCTCCTGAACGTATACTTATCGCTTGAAAATAACGCGTCTGAAAAACGCACTGGAAATCGCTTACGGGAGCCCTCGAGCATGACTGATCGCCCAGCAGGTAAGACGTACGCTGATGCAGGTGTAGACCTTAACGAAGCGGCACTCGTGAAGACCACTATCAAAGTGGCGGGTCCCGGTGGCTTTGGCGGAGTGATAGACCCCGATCCCGCTGGCGATACTCTTCTTGTTGCAAGCACCGATGGCGTGGGCACAAAGCTCCGCATCGCCGATGCGCTTGGCCGCCACGATACGGTAGGCGCAAGCATCGTCAACCACTGTATAAACGATATTCTTCCCGCCGGAGCCCGACCGCTCTTCTTCCTCGACTACATCGGTCTGAGCCGATTCGACCCCGATAAGATTGCTGAGATTGTTGGTGGGCTAGCTAGGGCGTGTCGAGAAGCAGGCTGCGCACTTCTAGGTGGCGAAACTGCCACGATGCCCGATATCTACCACGGCAATGACTACGACCTCGCCGGGTTCATCGTCGGCACGGTGCGTAAAGATGCTTTGCTGAAGCCGGAAAATACCCGTGCAGGTGACGTTATTCTGGGATTGGCGTCTGACGGTCTGCACACCAACGGATATTCACTTGTTCGCTCGGTATTCGAAACCGACCAGAACCCTTCAGTTTTAGCTTCAAACGTTCCCGAGACGTCCCACACGCTCGGCGAACTGCTCCTTCGACCACATCTCTCTTACCTCGATGCCATTGGGCCCGTACTCGACAAAATTCGTGGACTCGGGCACATTACCGGCGGAAGCTTCTTCAAGAACATCCCACGGGCGCTGGCCGACGGTCTGGGAGCAGATGTCGATATCTCTACATGGTCAATCCCGCCGCTGTTCAAGTTCATTCAGGAATCTGGAAACGTGGATGACCTTGAAATGTTCAGGGTATTCAACATGGGTGTTGGCATGACAATCATCGTCGAGCCCGGGCTGGCCTACGATGTGCTGAACAGCGTTCCCGGTGCCTTCAGAGTTGGTGAAGTTGTAGAGCGTGCCGAAGGCGAAGAACGCACAAAGCTGATCGGTCTCTAACCGGCTTCTCGTACAGAAGAGAACAGACTAAAGAAAAGAATCGAGAAACAATTGAGGGCGCTACTTTCTGCATATGACCGAACCGGACTCGTCGACTTCGCCAAAACGCTGGTCGAAGCCGGGTTCGAACTGCTCAGCACCGGCGGTACTGCGAACGAGCTGAAAAACGCCGGGCTCGATATCACCGAAGTGGCATCTGTAACGGGTGCGCCCGAGATCCTCGATGGCCGGGTAAAAACCCTTCACCCTCGTATTCACGGCGGACTGCTCGGCAAAAGAAGCAATCCGGCTCACGTAGCCGAGATGAAGAAGCAGGGCATCGAGGGAATCGACGTTGTTGTGAACAACCTCTACCCGTTCCAGCAGACAATCTCGAAGCCTGACGTATCGCTCGACGATGCCCTCGAAAACATCGATATCGGCGGTCCTGCCATGACCCGTGCAGCCGCCAAGAATTTTCCGGATGTCGTGATCGTTGTCGATCCTTCCGACTACGCAACCGTGGGCGAGATGATCGTCAACGGCGGCGTATCGATGGATCAACGCCGTCGATTGGCTGCAAAGGCGTTCCAGCACGTAGCTGGATACGACACGCTGATCTCCGCGTACCTGCGTGAGCCCGACGCAACGGGCGACGACAAAACAGCCCTCTTCCCCGAAGAAATTACGTTTGGCTGGAACCGAGTGGCGATTCCTCGTTACGGCGAGAACCCTCACCAGGCGGGTGGAATCTACGTCACCCCCGGCGAGACCGGCGGGATCGTCAACGCAAAGCAATTGCACGGCATCGACATGTCGTACCTCAACTACTTTGATGCCGATGCTGCGTGGGTTTCAGCAAACTCCTACCAGTCGCTCGGGCAACACTGCGTTTCGGTCGTGAAGCACGCAAACCCGTGCGGTCTGGCGATCAATGCTGATCAAACCGAGGCATACAGGAATGCTCTGGCTGGCGATCCTATGTCAGCATTTGGGGGAATCGTTGGATTCAATAACGTTGTAACTGCGGAAACTGCCACTGCGATGAAAGGCGTTCTCTACGACGTGATCGTTGCGCCCGGATACGAACCCGAGGCACTCGAAATTCTCCAGAAGCGAAGGCGCACCCGAGTACTCGAAACCAAACCTTCGGCAACCCCGCTGCTCAACGTGCGAAACGTTACAGGTGGTGCTCTGATTCAGCAGCCCGACGATATTACTGAAGTCTCATCTTCTTGGACCGTTGTCACGAAGAAGCAGCCTACCGAGCAGCAGCTCAACGACATGGCGTTCGCGTGGAAGGCGTGTCAGCTCGTCCACTCAAACGCGATCGTATTCGCCAGAGACTCGATGCTCAAAGGCATGGGGGCAGGGCAGCCGAACCGGGTGATGAGCGTGTATCTGGCGGGAAGAGCCGCCGGTGACGACGCCGAGGGCTGTGTGATGGCAAGCGACGCCTACTTCCCGTTCCCCGACGGTATCGAAAGTGCAGCCGAAGCTGGAGCAGTTGCGATAGTACAGCCGGGCGGTTCAGTGAAAGATCAGGAAGTAATCGATGCCGCCGACCGTCTGGGACTGGTGATGTTGTTCACCGGAACACGCCACTTCAATCACTAAACGCTTTTATGCGGTTACTGCTTAGACGTCCTTACCACGCCCTGAGAAACAAGGTTTCTATGAATGCAACCATCGACATAGTCATCCCGGTCCTCAACGAGGAAGTGGCTCTGCCCGGCTGCATTGAAAAGCTCTACGCGTTCATCAGCGAGCACCCCGAACGTGACTGGCGAGTAGTAATTGCCGACAACGGTTCGACCGATCGAACTACCGAAATCGCTAACGAACTGTCGGAAAACCATAAAAGCCTGTCAGTATCTCGACTAGATCAGCGCGGACGTGGCCGTGCGCTCAAGCAGGCATGGGGCGAAAGCGACGCCGACGTGCGGTTGTATATGGACGTTGATCTATCAACCGACCTGAAATCTTTGCCTTCGTTGGTTGCCGCAATAGCCGATGACGGCTACGAAATAGCGATAGGTTCGAGACTCATCAAAGGTTCTGAAGTGGTCGATCGTACATTGAAGCGTGAGATCACTTCGCGTGGCTACAACATCCTCATCCACCTGTTCTTTCCACTCACCAAGTTCAAAGACGCTCAGTGCGGATTCAAGGCAGTTTCAAGGAAAACAGCCGAGAATTTAGTCCCTCTCGCCAAAGACAACGCATGGTTCTTCGACACCGAACTTCTGTTACTCGCCGGTAAGGCCGGGTATGACATAAAGGAAGTACCGGTTCACTGGGAAGATGATCCCGATACCCGGGTGAAGATTATTTCGACAGCATGGGAAGACGTAAATGGGCTGCTTAGATTAAGGTTTAAAGGTCGCCCAGTTCCGCCATCAGCATCTTGACCACTGATTTATTCGATAGATAGAGTTGGGTACTCGCGTGGCTGGTCACATTCGACGGCTGCGCAAAACTGAAGCATCAACACATGACTACACCCGGCGATTTTGAGATCGGCCGCTCGGTTCTAACCGGGTACACCGCCGACAACGAACTACACAGGGCATTGACCATCCTTCGTAACGAAGGCATCAACCCTGAAGTGGTGGTTGAGTTCACCGCAGAGCGCGACGGCGTGTTCTGTGGCGTCACGGAAGTGAAGACGCTTCTCGATAGGGTGCTGCCCGAAACCGGCCGCGAAGTATGGGCGCTTGACGAAGGCGTATCGGTATCTGGCGGCGAAGTAGCGTTACGCATTCGGGCGCCTTACGCTTCGTTCGGACTATTTGAAACCGCAATTCTCGGTACTCTCGCTTCTTGCACCGGTTGGGCTACGGCTGCTTCTGAGTGTGTCGAAGCAGGTGATGGAATCCCGATAATTGGCTACGGCGCTCGTCATGTCCACCCGGAAGTGGTTGGGGTGATGGACTACTCCGCGGTGGTCGGCAAGTGCGCATCTAGCTCGTCGGTGGTTGGTCAGCAGCTACATGGACTCACTCCTTCCGGAACTATGCCGCATTCGCTAGTACTACTGATGGGCGACACCGTTCGATCAATCATGGCGTTCGACAAGCACATGCCGCCTGAGGTGCCGAGAGTGGCACTGGTCGACACGTTCAAGGACGAAGCCGAAGAGGCGCTGGATGTGGCAAAGGCGTTGCGTGAGCGACTTCGTGGCATTCGTCTGGACACGCCGAAAGAACGTGGAGGAGTAACGCCCGACCTTGTTCACGAGATTCGAGCTCGACTCGATCAGGGCGGATACAACCACGTCGATATCTTCGTGAGTGGTGGCATAACCCCTGATCGTATTCGGGAATTTGTCGAAGCATCCGCTCCCGTGAGTGTGTTTGCAGTCGGTTACTACATCGCTGCGGCGAGCCCGATTTCATTTACAGCCGACATCAAGGAAATTGAGAACCGTGCTATTGCGAAGCGTGGTCGAATTCCGGGTCTTGCCGTGAACCCACGGTTATCGCAGGTTCTGTAGTTCGGCTTTTGCGCTTCGGGGTTTACGGGACTTCTTAGCGCTCTATAGAACTCACGAGTTCTAATCGTGCCACCTGCGTATCTGACGGCCGCACTTTTGCCCATTCTGCGAGTCGATATCCTGCGACCCAGACGATGCCCTGACTCGAGTCGAGAATCGGGACTCTATTTCGCCAGCGCTCAGGAACGCCGGCTCCAACAAAGAAATCCTGAAGCTTTGCTTTGGCGGTCATTCCGAGTGGTTGAAATCGGTCACCGTTCTTGCGATTCCGCAGCGTGAGCACGTATTTCAGCAGATCTGGCGTGGTGAATGTGGTGTTGGGGTCGCCAGGGTCGAGATTATCGGGTCGATCGGTGATGTCGACTTTGATGGTGAAATTACGGTCGAGTTGAACACTTCCGGAGAGTGGGAGTTCGATGTCTGTAAACGAGCCAGGAAACGGGCAGTCGTCATCGTCAAAAGAAGCAAATCCGAACGCCTCTTTGTCGATGAAAAATCTTGTTCCGTTAGGTAATTCAATCGATGTCCCGCTTCGCCCTGAAAGTTGGCGGACCATTTCCTGTACGTGAACCCGCTCAAGATCCTGCGAGTGTCCAACATGAATTTCGTATGCACGCATGAGCATTCTGGCGAGAAGGCTCGGAGGTATTTTTTGGGTGACTGATCGGGCGTACGAACCGTTGCTGTTTCTTGCTTCTGCAATGTGCTGATCGACGACCCATTCGACGATCTCCAGATCGTCCGAGGCGTTTTTCGCAAGTCTTGCGAACGCGTCGGTTGCACCCGGTGCCGCCTCGTTGAGCAAAGGAAGAATATCCAGGCGGATTTTGTTTCGGGTGTACTCCCTGCTGCTGTTCGACTTGTCGATGACCGGGACGATTCCGAGCTCTTCGCAGAACTGGATGCACGCGGCTCTTGGCGTATCAAGCATCGGGCGCAGCACGTTGAGTTCAACGCTCGATTCGGGGATTCGCAAAATCGAGCTGTAGCTCATTCCACCGATGCCCTTCAGGCCAGCGCCGCGCGCAGCGTGCAGCAGTACTGTTTCGGCCTGATCGTCACAGGTGTGTCCGGTTGCAACACCAAAAGCGTCGCGGCTGTTAGCGAGCTGAGTCAGTGCGAGATATCGGGACTGTCGAGCCGCGGATTCGACAGAGATTTTCTCGGTTGCGGCAACAGCAGGGACATCAACCGTAATTGACGAAAATCCCACGCCCAGTGACTCAGCGATTTGTTGAGCAGCGATCTGGGCATTGTTTGAAGATTCAGGACGAATCTGATGGTTTACATGGGCTGCAAGCAACGTGAAGTTTCGTTGCTCTCTCAGCCTGACCAGTCCGGAGAGCAGCGCCGACGAATCGGGCCCACCCGAGAACGCTACGATCAACGACGCCCCGTTTGGAACCGACGCCAGCGTGAGTCCTGCATCAAGTCGTTCGAGGAAGTTCGATTCGGTAGACATCAGATATCGCCTACTGAGGAATTTCAGCGATCTCGTTTACCCGTCGTACCCGAATGCTGGCGATTTTCGCGCCTTCCATCTCGCCAACCTGCATTCTCAGGTTGCCAAATCGAACGCGTGTTCCCGCGTCAGGCAGATGATGAGCCTGCGAGAGGAAGAACCCTGCGATTGTTTCGTAATCACCCTCAGGAATATCCAACCCGAGCTCGTCGTTCGCCTCGCCAATCTCGAGTCCGCCGTCGAGCACGAACGTGTTTTCGTTGACCGTCACAAAACGGCGATCAGGTTGATTGCCTTCTTCACCGGTCCGGCCAACGATCTGTTCCACTAGTTTTGTCAGTGTAATAAGACCTGAGATGCCACCGAATTCGTCTACGATCATAGAGATCTTGTGTCCCGATTCCTGCATCTCTTCGAACAGATCATCGAGGCGCTTCGTCTCGGGGACAAAGTTAGCCTGACGCATCAGGTTGATTACGGGATGATCAAGATCGAGTTTCGCTTCAGAAAGAGGAGCCAGTACGTCTTTTACCGAAAAAATTCCTACGACATCGTCGTGGTCAGTATCAAAAACTGGGAACCGAGTGTGTGGTGATGTGCGATACGCCTGCATGAATGCACCAAAAGTGGCATCAGCCTGAACCCAAACTATCTCGGGTCGCGGCGTCATCACGTCTCGCACTTCCATCTCGCCAAATCGGAAAATGTTCTCGAGCATCTCACCGGTGTTCTCTTCAACCGTGCCTTCTGCCTCACCGAGATCGATCAAAGTCCGAAGCTCACCGGCTGTAACGATCGGGCTTTTAAGCGATTCTTTACCGCCGAATAGCTTGATGATTCCTCTCGGAACGAGAGTGAATGCGAACACCAGAGGCCATGTAGCGGTCATCAGTAACAAAACTGCTCGTGCAGTAATTAACGACCACCGTTCAGGTGCAACAACTGCAAGAGTTTTAGGTGTTAGTTCACCGACTACCACGATTGCAACAGTGGCTAGTGCTGTTGCAACTACGGACGACAGGAACGTGGGTTCACCGTCACCAATAGTTGCGATAGCCAGCGTGGTACCGACAGATGCGACCATGATGTTGAACAGGTTTCCGAGGAGAAGAATCGTTCCGAAGAACTTCTCATACTGATCGAAAATCTTAACGACTAGCTTCGCCCGCTTATCGCCTTCTTCACCGCGATATTCGATCCTGTATCGGCTCGCGCCTAAAACAGCCGCCTCGGTAGCACTGATAAATGCGCTACCCAGCAGCCCAATTACGATAATTACGATCGAGATGGTCACTAGATTGATTCAGAGCAGAAGAAAAAATAGCGCCGCAAACAAAACGACACAAAGCTCATACACCAAGTTTAGCGGTCAATGACCACCGGAACGCAACTGACAAGTTTTTGCCAGTTACGCCCGAATTGATCGATTGACTATTGCAGCGAAGCCTAAACGTCCCTAGTTAGACGCTGGCGCACCGGCGGTTTCGCCGGCACCTTCTGGTGGGGCAGAGCCATCTTCGCTGGCACGAATAGCGGCCTCTATCTGATCTCGAATATCGGTGTTCGTCTTAAGGAACTTACGAGAAGCCTCGCGTCCCTGACCAAGACGAGTCTCACCATACGAGTAGAATGATCCGCTCTTCTTCACGATGCCGTCTTCAACACCGAGATCGAGTAAACTGCCCTCTTTGCTGATGCCTGAATCGAAAAGAATTTCAATTTCGGCTTTTCGGAAAGGCGGTGCCACCTTGTTCTTCACGACCCTGGCTCGTATGCGGTTACCAATAATGTCCTGTCCAACCTTGACAGCCTCGACCCTTCGCAAATCGATACGCACCGAGCTGTAGAACTTCAAAGCACGTCCACCCGGAGTCACTTCAGGGCTACCGAACACCACACCAACTTTTTCTCGAAGTTGGTTAATGAAAATACAAACAGTGTCAGTCTTGTGAATGATCCCGGTGAGTTTGCGCAACGCCTGCGACATGATCCGAGCCTGCAGACCGATCTGCATATCGCCCATGTTGCCTTCGAGCTCAGCCGATGGCACTAGTGCCGCAACGCTGTCGATGACGATGATGTCTAGCGCACCACTGCGGATCAGGTACTCGGTAATCTCTAGAGCCTGCTCAGCAGAGTCTGGCTGTGAAATCAAAAGCTTGTCTACATCCACACCAAGTACGCGGGCATACGTCGGGTCCATAGCGTGTTCAACGTCAATGAACGCTGCCTGTCCACCAGCCGCCTGAGCCTCGGCAACTGCCGACATAGCAAGCGTGGTTTTACCGGCAGACTCTGAACCGAAGATCTCGATGATTCGGCCTCGTGGAAGCCCACCGACGCCGAGTGCGATATCAAGGGCGATTGAACCCGTTGGGACAGATTTTATACTCGTGTCGAGATTGGACTGGCCGAGCCGCATAACGGCACCACGACCAAACGACTTCTCGATCTGTGCAAGAGCTAACTCAAGACTCTTGTCTCGGTCGCTGCTCGCCCCGTTAACTGAAACCTTGGGCATTGCTTTCTTAACAGCCAACGTCGCTCTTCTTTCTCTGCTATCCAGAGGCCGGACATACGGTTCAAATCGACCGCAATGCAACGCAGATTAGCACAAGTGTTCTAATGCCGCAACAAGCCTATGGCACAACAGTAATGTTCTCCCACAGGCCTGTGTTTGCAGCGCCAAGAATTACTACGCAGATTTCCCATCAATGAAGTCGACGAATGCCTGCGTATGACGGCCGCGAACTCTGCCAGTTTCGTAAATCAAGTTCAGATCACGTTCAAGTGAAAGCCCGTTGATTCGGACCGCCAAAACTTTGCCGCTGTGGCTGTCGACAGCGTGCTGCGTAACAAACCCGATTCCAAGGTTCAGCTCGACCGCCGTAGCAACTGCATGGGTGCTTCCCAGAGTCATCGAAACCCTGTGTTCAGGTAGTTTGATACCTGCAGCAGAAAGAGCCTGCACAACCGTTTGCCAGGTTCCTGATCCATCTTCACGTTCGATGATGTTCTCGTCTCGCAGTTGATCGATAGTGATCGACTGCTGGTCGGCGAATTTGTGGTCGGCTGAAACTGCCAGAACAACTTCATCTTTCCCCATTGGTATCGATGAGTAACCGGCCGCGGTAGAAGGCATTACGGATAGACCAAGATCTGCCTGCCTGTCGCCCAGAGTTCGGGCAACCTGAGCCGAATCTGCAACAAGAACCTCAACCGATATGCCGGTGTGTTCGTTTGTGAATTCTGAAATTAGTGCTGGGATCAAATACTCGGCTGGTGTTGAGCTGGCGACGATCCTGATAATCCCAGTAAGGGCCGATGGGTCGGGGCCAAAGCGTGAAACCAATGCATCGAAGTCTGAAATAGTTCGAATCGCGAACTGCATAGACTCCCTGCCTGCATTGGTAAGAATGGCACCGGTACCCCGCCTTTCAAGCAAACGGGTGCAAAGCTCTCGTTCCAGACGCTGGATTTGCCGGCTTAGGCCGGGTTGGCTCATACCAAGCCGGTCTGCCGCTCGCGTGAAGCTCCCTGTAGCTTTAAGTTCTGCGATATTCATGGTCTTCACACCCCCGAGTAATTCGACCTATCGGTTTATGACCGTGCTATCAAAACATGCGGGTCACACGTTGGATTATTATCTACATTCAGCTTCGGTATATCCACGAAACAGAATCACTCAAAGGTGAAAAAGCAGTGAAAAGCTGCAAACAGTCACTAACCAGAAAATCGAATAAATTTATCCTACAGAAAAATGTTGAACTGTAGAGGACAATACAGCCCCACCCCGCGGCACGATATGAATCACGCAGCGCTAGCGTATCCAGAAATATCTATATTTATAGTCCGGAATGGGTCGACTAATGACAATCTGGATTCCGACGCCAAAAGCCCTCGGAATCAGTGCCGAGGGCTTTTGGCGTCGGAGATCTCGTAGTTAGGAGATCTCGGGACGAGAACCAAGTGTCATTGGGATCGCAATTTCAACGCCGTCTCTAAAAATCCCAACCACTATGTCATCACCCGGGGCGGTATTGAGTGCTAGGTACCCAATGAGATCGTCCATGGACTTCATGCGAATGGAGTTGAGTGAAACGATGATGTCGCCATCCCAATTCTCAAGTCCCGATATCAGTCGCCCGCTCGGAGCCCGCTCGCCTGTGTCTCCCCTGATACCTGCCAATTCGGCCGGACCATCGGGAGTAACCGTGAGCACTATCGCCCCAAGCACATCGCCTAGAAGACTGGAGCTCTCGCGGATATCGATATTGACCTCGTTCCCGCTGATACCCATCAATGCATACGTGTGGTGACCTTCAGTGATCAGCGAAGGTACAACTCTTTTGACGAGGTCGACAGGAACCGCAAAACCGACACCTGAGCTTTGATTCGACTCACTTTTTATTTGAGTGTTCACGCCGATTACCGCACCGTTCATATCGAGCAACGGCCCACCCGAGTTACCGGGGTTGATGGCCGCATCGGTTTGAATGACAGACGGAATGCTGTACGAAGAGAACCCGCTTCTGAGTGTTCGACTTACTGCGCTGACAATGCCCGTAGTCATAGTAAATTCTTCGCCAAATGGGTTACCAAGGGCAATGGCCATTTCGCCGGGGCGAATTTCGGATGAATCCCCAACAGCAATTGGAACAAGGTCGTGCTCTACGTTCCTCAGTTTGATTACTGCAAGATCAGCAGAAAGATCCCACGCCACGATATCAGCCCGATATTCACGCCCGTTGAAGAATTTCACGGTCAGTTTGTCGGCGTTCTGAATAACATGGTAGTTCGTGACGATGTGACCTTCCGTGTCCCAGACAAATCCAGAACCCGAGCCAATGCCGTCCCTGCCAGAAATCTGCGAAACCTCAGCAACGATGTACACGACCGACTGAACAACCTCTTCGTACACACTGGCCAAATGCAGACTCTGCGCCTCTACGATTTCGGCCGGTGTGAGGTCGATCTCAGCCTCAGCTAGCTCGGGAAGCGCGTCGCCAGTGGGGCCATCGTCGGAATCGCCATCGAATGCGGCCTGAATTGAATCGGAAGCTGTACCGTCGAGCTCAGCCAACTCGTCTAAATCGCCCAGAATAATCGGTGAATCCATCGCGTTATCTAAGACCGTGTCAGGCGAAGAAGTGGTTGCTATATCCGCTACAGCAACTACCTGTTCTGGAGTGCCGGTTTGAGCAGCGACTGGTTGGTCGACAGAAGTATCCACAACGGTCGGATCCACAGAGCCAGAACATGCCACTACTGCGACGAGTGTCAGCGAAATGATTCCGCCAAGAAGGAGTTTCTTTAAGTTAGTGAAGGTGTTCATATTATTTTCGATGCGCCACCGATAAAAACGGTGAACGAAACATCTCTGGGCTCAAGCCAATTTTAACCGACTGGAGCGAAACAGTAGTAATTAGGTGATATCTAACTTACGGGGTGAATGTGGAGCAACTTTGTGGGTCGATATGAATCCGAATTACAAGAACGTCGTATGAAGTTCGAATTCTCATCTCAGTCAGAAGCCCCGCAGATTACTTCTGCCAGCCTGAGGCGATGGGCAAACGTCGATCTTTTCCAAATGCAAGCCCGGTAATTTTCACACCGGGAGGCGACTGACGGCGCTTGTATTCGTTTATATCTATCAGCCGAACTATGCGACGTATGACAGCTTCACTAGCTCCGTTATCGCCGAATGCCAGCTCTTTTTCAATAATCAGATCGGGCGACATTCGTTCTTCGATATACATGTGAATAACCCGGTCGAGCTGGTCGTAGGGCGGCAGTGAATCTTCATCCAGCTGATCAGGGCGAAGTTCAGCGCTCGGCGGTTTTTCGATTATCGCCTGCGGAATGGGCGAACCGGGACCGCGCTTGTTTCGGTGGTCGCACAGCTCGTATACAAGCGTTTTCGGCACATCCTTGATCACAGCGTAAGCACCGGCCATGTCGCCGTACAACGTTGCGTAGCCGGTAGCCATTTCAGATTTATTACCGGTTGTGAGAATTAGCCAGCCAAACTTATTTGCGATCGACATCATCAGATTTCCACGAACGCGTGACTGAGTGTTCTCTTCAGAAAGCCCAGCATCAGTTCCTTCAAACACCTCGCTCAGCATATCTTCAAACGCCGCATGTCCCGGCTCGATAGGGATCTTCCACAACTCGACACCCAACCGCGAGCACAGGTCTACGGCGTCGGTAATGCTGCCCTCCGACGAGTAGCGAGAAGGCAGCGCCACGCCAACCACGTTTTCAGCACCAATAGCGTCAACCGCTATAGCCGTGACGATCGCCGAGTCGATTCCGCCAGACACTGCGATAGCGACCTTCTTGAAGCCTGTCTTCTTCAGATAATCCCGGGTCCCGACTATCAACGCCTGGTACACCGCTTCGAGTCTGTCGAGCCGGTGTATCGAAAGCCCTTGCAGCTTCGGGCGCTTTTTGGGAATCGTTGACTTGATCTCGATAGAAGTGGGCTGGCCAACTCTATCGAGATCATCTTGAGGGATGGCAGTTGACTGGTGTTTATCGCGCATGCGAACTAACGACTCGACATTAATATCTGCAACGAGCAGCGACTCTTCGAATCGAGCAGCCGTACCCAGCAGTTCGCCATCAGGCCCTGCCATCATGCTTCCGCCATCGAACACGAGCTCGTCCTGCCCGCCGATCTGATTCACATACAACGTATAAGCCCGGTTACGGCGCGACAGGTCGGTAACAACATCGACTCTGTGCCCCTGTTTACCCGATTCGTACGGCGATGAGTTCAGGTTGATGATGATCTGCGCACCGGCTGCACACTGCACTTCTGAAGGGCCGATCGGTTCCCAGATATCTTCACAGATATTGACGCCGACCTTGATTCCCCGAATCGAAAGAACAGGGCATTCGTTTCCAGCAGTGAAATACCGCCGTTCATCGAAAACACCGTAGTTTGGCAGGTGAATTTTCCGGTATATGGCGACGATCTTGCGGTTGTGAATAACCGCGGCCGCATTAAACAGTTCCGTGCCGGAATCACTGGTTTCCGAATCGACGAATCCAACTAAAGCCATGATGTTACCAACGGTAGAAGCAATACGATTCAGCGCAGCCTTGTTCGCCGAAATAAAGTTGTCGTAAAGAACCAGGTCTTCAGGCGGGTAGCCAGTGATGGTCAGCTCTGGGAAGGCGACAATTTCAGCACCCTTATCCTCCGCACGGCCGATCCATTCTTCGATCAGACTCGCGTTGCCATCGATATCACCAACGGTGGTATTTATCTGGGCAGCCGCTACGCGGAGAGTCCCACTCGAACCCGAACTGCCGTTATCGGAAGTCATGATGATTCGATTCTACAGTCGCTCTTAGTCGTCGTTACTTCCCGAAAAGGCCATGATAGGCGGTCGAGCATAGCCCGAAACGGTTGGCAGCCGGGAATTGCCGGTCAGGAAAATGTCAATCTGCCGAGCAGCACGTCGTCCGCTGGCGATTGCGTGAACAACCAGCGACTGACCACGTTGCATGTCTCCACAGGCGAACACCTTGTCGGTGTTAGTTTGCATACTTCCGTTGGCGGCCACGTTTCCCTGTGGGTCGTAGTCGACTCCTAGTGAATCGAGCAATCCATCGTGCTGCGGGTGTAAGAATCCCATCGCCAGAAAGACAAACTCAGCCTCGATAACGAATTCGCTATCTGGAATTTCGTTCATGTTGAACTGGCCGGTCTCTTCGTCCTTTACCCACTCGACTCGGGCGCACTCAAGGCGCTTCAAGTTACCTTCATCGTCGCCCACAAATCGCTTCGTGAGAACGTTGAAATCACGGTCGCCACCTTCTTCGTGCGCACTCGACGTGCGGAAGATGGTCGGCCACTGCGGCCACGGGTTGGTATCGATGCGAGATTCCGACGGGCGAGGCATGATTTCCATCTGGATGATGTTTGAGGCACCCTGGCGATGCGATGTTCCGAGACAGTCGGCCCCGGTGTCACCACCACCGATGATGACGACATTCTTGCCGTTCACATCGATGTTTTCTTCTGGTGAAAATTCCTGACCCTTGAGCTTGCGGTTCTGCTGAGTAAGAAGCTCCATGGCGTAGTAAACACCCTTAAGCTCTCGACCCTCAACCGGCAAGTCCCGCGGAACAGTCGATCCGCCCGAGAGGCAGATCGCGTCGTAGTTTTCAAGAAGCTCGTCGTGAGTTATATCAACGCCAACGTCTGTGTTCACGCGGAACCGAACGCCTTCGCTTCTAAGCTGATTCACCCGGCGTTCGATAACTTCCTTTTCAAGCTTGAACTCGGGGATGCCGAGAGCAAGCAGCCCGCCGATGTACTCGTTGCGTTCATACACCGTTACGATGTGACCGGCGCGAGCAAGCTGCTGAGCTGCGGCCAGGCCAGCGGGACCCGAACCGATTACGGCAACCTTCTTTTCGGTTTTGACCTTCGCGGGCTGAGGCTTGATCCAACCTTCACCCCACGCGTGCTCAACAATCTGCTTCTCGATCATCTCTATCGTCACGGGGTCGGAGTTAACCGAAAGCGTGCAAGAAGCCTCGCAGGGTGCCGGGCAGATTCGTCCAGTGAATTCGGGGAAGTTGTTGGTGGCGTGCAAACGCTCGGTCGCTTCCTCCCAGTTTCCGTGGTAGATGAAGTCGTTGAAATCGGGAATCAAGTTTCCGAGCGGGCAACCGTTGTTACAGAACGGGACACCACAATCCATGCAGCGACTTGCCTGTCGACGAGCATCGGATTCGTCCCATTTAAGGTAGACCTCCTGCCAGTCGTTAACTCGTTCGGACTTGTCGCGACGTGACGGAGTGCGGCGAGGGGCCTCCATGAATCCAGTTACTTTACCCACGGCTACCGACCCCTTCCTTAGAATCGGTCGTTTCAGCGGCCGCGGCCCGTCCACGTAGGATTCGTGCGTAGTCCCTCGGGAATACCTTCTTGAATTTCGTTACCGAACTCGCCCAATCAGCAATAAGAGTCGATCCCAGCTTGCTGCCGGTGTACTCAACGTGCTTCTTAATCATTCCTTTAAGCTCGACATCATCTTCTGACCCCGGAACCACGTCCACGAGATCGGCGATAGTCGGGTTGAAGTGAGTTTCGAACGATCCGTCGGTGTCGATCACATAAGCAACTCCGCCGCTCATGCCGGCACCAAAGTTACGTCCTGCCGGACCCAGAATCGCTACTCGACCACCGGTCATGTACTCACAACCGTGATCGCCAATTCCTTCAACAACCGCGGTGGCTGCAGAGTTTCGAACGGCGAATCGTTCACCTGCGAGACCGTTTACATATGCCTCACCACCAGTCGAACCGTAAAGCGCTACGTTACCGATGATGATGTTCTCTTCGGCTTCGTATGAGCTGTTCTCAGGCGGAGTGATAACCAGACGTCCACCCGAAAGTCCCTTGCCGAAGTAGTCGTTCGCATCGCCCTCAACCTTGAAGGTGATTCCTTTAACCACCCATGCACCGAAACTCTGACCGGCTGAACCCTGGAACGTGAAGTTAATCGAACCTTCGGGAAGACCAGCTTCACCAGTTTTCTTGGCGATAACACCGCTCAACGTGGCACCAACCGTGCGGTTGATGTTGGTTACGGGGAGAGTCGCTGTGACGCTGTTGCCATAGTCGATTGCAGGGCGAGCCAGATCGATCAGCTTGTTGTCCAACGCAGCTTCCAAACCGTGATCCTGCAGAATCTGCTGGTACGGATGGTCGCTTGGAAGAACATCGGGTTTCATCAGAATTGGCGAAAGATCAAGCGTCTTTGCCTTCCAGTGTTCGATGTCCTCGCGGGCCTTCAGCTTGTCGACTCGGCCAATCATTTCGTTGACCGTGCGGAAGCCCATCTTTGCCATCAGTTCACGCAGACCCTCAGCGAGGAACATGAAGTAGTTCACTACTGCATCGGGCGTGCCGGTGAACTTTTTGCGAAGCTCGGGATCCTGTGTTGCAACACCAACCGAGCAGGTGTTCAAGTGACACTTGCGCAGCATGATGCAACCCATCGAAATCAGTGCACCGGTTGCGATTCCCCATTCTTCGGCACCCAGCAACGCGCCGACTAAGACGTCGAGCGACGTCTTCATCTGGCCGTCGGTTTGCACGGTGATTCGATCACGTAGACCGTTGGCAACCAACACCTGCTGGGTTTCAGCAAGTCCAAGCTCCCACGGCAATCCTGCGTGGCGAATCGAACTCAGTGGAGATGCACCGGTACCACCCGAGTCACCGGAGATAAGAACGACATCGCCCTTACCCTTGGCAACACCGGCAGCGATGATTCCCACACCGGCAACGGAAACGAGTTTCACGTGCACACGGGAATCGGGGTTCACGTTTTTGAGGTCATGAATTAGCTGAGCCAGATCCTCGATCGAGTAAATGTCGTGATGCGGCGGAGGTGAAATCAGCTCCACACCGGGAGTCGTCTTCCTTATATAGGCGATGTAATCCGAAATCTTGCGACCTGGAATTTCACCACCCTCACCCGGCTTCGCTCCCTGCGCCATCTTGATCTGTAAATCCTTGGCGTTAGTCAGGTAGTTTGTTGTTACACCGAAGCGACCCGATGCAACCTGCTTGACTGCACTTGAACGTGAGTCGCCGTTATCGTCGAGCGTGAAGCGTTCCGGGTCTTCACCACCCTCACCCGTGTTCGAGCGAGCGTTAATTCTGTTGGTTGCAACAGCAAGTGTTTCGTGAGCTTCGCGACTGATCGATCCGAGTGAAATTGCACCCGTGGCGAACCGTTCGACAATGGTTTCAGCGGACTCGACTTCATCGATAGAAATCTCGTCGCCAAACACCGGCTCCAGCATGTTTCGAATCGTGATGTGCTCGTCACCTTCTTCGTTAGAAGCGGTTTCGAACTGCTTGAACACATCGTGATCGTTTCGCTTTACAGCATCCTGCAACAGCGAAATCGTGTCGGGGTTCCACATGTGGCGTTCGCCAGTGGCGCGCCAGAGGTAGAGACCACCAAGATCGAGCTTGAGGTTCGACGGAATGTTGTCGGGCGAGTAGGCCTGTGAGTGATTCGCAAGCATATCGAGAGCGATTTCCTCGATACCGATTCCGCTGATGCGAGAAACGGTCCATGTGAAGTGCTCGTCGACCAGCTCCTGAGAAAGTCCCAGCGCCTCGAAGATCTGGGCACCGATGTAGCCCTGAAGGGTTGAAATACCCATCTTGGCCATCGTCTTCACAACACCCTCTTCGATAGCCTCACGGAAGTTTTCTTCCGCCTGATCCTGCCCCGGAATCCGCTCTTCAGCGGTCGGGCGCAGGCGTAATCCGGCGATCGTTTCGAAAGCCAGATACGGGTTGATAGCAGATGCGCCGTAACCGAACAGCGTTGCAAAGTGATGCACTTCGCGCGGCTCGCCCGACTCCACAATAATGTCGGCCTGAGCACGGTTGCGCTCACGAATCAGGTGGTGGTGAACCGCACTGGTCGCAAGTAGTGACGGAATGTACGAGTGTTCACTGTCGACACCACGATCGGAAAGAATGATCAGCGTGTAGCCGTTTTCAATGGCCTGACTAGCCTGATTGCGAATGCGATCAAGGGCAGCGTGGAGCGCATCGGCCCCTCCGCTAACCGGGAACAGAGTCGAAATCGTGCGAGCCTTCACACCATCTACGGTCGATGCCTTGATCTTCGCCAACTCCGAATTCCTCAGAACCGGGTGGTCGATGCGCAAGGTGAGGCAGTGAGCGGCAGTCGTCTCGAAAATGTTCGGACGTCGTCCGGCAGGCACGGCCCGCTGTGTAATTAGCTTTTCGCGAATGGCATCAAGCGGCGGGTTCGAAACCTGTGCGAACGCCTGCTTGAAGTAGTTGAACAGGTTCTGTGGCTTGTTGGAAAGAACCGCAAGCGGCGCATCGTTACCCATCGAGCCCTGAGGCTGATGCCCGGTGATCGCCATCGGGCGCATGAGCATGTGCAGATCTTCGCGCGAGTAGCCAAACGCCATCTGGCGGCTCACCAGAGTTTCGATATCTGGCTGAGGCACGCTGGGTGCTTCTGGCAGGGAATCGATCGTTGAACGATTCTCCTCAAGCCACTCACCGTAAGGATTTTGCGCAGCGATTCGCTGGATAACCTCGTCAGGCTCCACAATGCGCTGTTCTTTGAAATCGATCAGGAACATGCGACCCGGCTCAAGCCGCGAGCGGTACTTAATGCGTTCGGGATCGATGTTCAGAACACCAGTTTCCGAAGCCATCACAAGCAGGTCGTCCTTGGTCACCCAGTAACGGAAAGGACGCAAACCGTTTCGGTCGAGCACGGCACCAACAGCGTCGCCATCGGTGAACACGATCATTGCCGGGCCGTCCCATGGCTCCATTACGTTGCCATGAAACTCGTAGAAATCTTTGACGTTTTGTGGCATCGACTCGTGCCCGTACCAGGCTGCCGGCATCATCATTGCGGCGGTGTGTTCTACAGAACGACCTGTCATACGAAGCAGCTCGAACACGTTGTCGAGTGACGCGGTATCAGACGCATCGTCGGACTCACAGATCGGTGTCAGCTGGTCGATCTTGTCTCCAAAGAAAGGAGATTCAATCGAACGCTCCCGAGCCTGCATCCAGTTTCGGTTACCACGCACGGTGTTGATTTCGCCGTTGTGGGCAAGCATGCGATACGGGTGAGCAAGCTTCCACGAACCAAGCGTGTTGGTTGAGAAGCGTGAGTGGACGAGACCGAAAGCACTGATCATGCTTTCATCTGCCAGATCGATGTAGAACTTACCAAGCTGCCACGTGAGAAGCATTCCCTTATAGATAAGCGTGCGCGAAGACCACGAGCACACGTAGAACTCTCGAAGGAGCGCTTTCTTTATCTCGGGGTCGGATTCTGCGTCGAGGAAATTCTTTTCAGTCGACTTACGAGCCAGATACAGCGCACGCTCAAGCGCGTCGCCCTCCACGCCTTCTGGTGCGGATACAAACAGTTGCGCGATCTTCGGCATTATTGTGCGGGCTGAAATTCCGATCACATCTGGGTCTGTCGGAACCTCGCGCCAGCCAAGAACGGTCATCCCGTTATCGGTAGCAGAGAACTCCAACGCAGAGCGGGCCGCGGTGTTCAGCGCTTCGTCAACCGGGAGGAAACACATGGCGACGCCATAGTTGCCTTTCGCCGGAAGTGAAATACCTTCCTCCTGGGCGACTTTTCGCATGAAGTCATCGGGCAACTGGATAGTAATTCCAGCTCCGTCGCCGGTCAGTGGGTCGGCACCCGCTGCACCTCTGTGATCGAGGTTGACCAGCACCTCAAGTGCCTGATCGATGATCTCGTGGGACTGCTTTCCTGTGATATTGGCAACCATCCCAACCCCACAGGCGTCTCGTTCCAGTTCTGGAACGTACAACCCACGTTCTGCGATGTCGGTGAAATCTGGCAGCACAAATTCTGATTGTGAATCGCCAGTATTAGAAACGAAAGTATTTTGAACTTTGTTCATGTCTCTCCTAAGTACCAAGATAAGGCCGTTAAACCTGCAAATATCCAATATCCGTTTGGATCAGATGACTTACAGGTGTCGGTATCTCGCTAACTCATAGTCGGTCACTGTGTTGCTGAAATCCTGCCATTCGAGCCGCTTGTTTGCGAGGAAGTTTGCCATCACGGTTGAACCGAGAGCGTTTTCGAGTAGCTCACTTTTCTCCGCAAGGCGAATAGCCTCATCCAGCGTTCGGGGCAGTCGCGCCACTCCATGTTCGCTCAGCTCGGAATCCGACATTCTGTAAACGTCATCATCAAGCGGCTCGGGGAGCGGTAATTTCTTTTCGATGCCATCAAGGCCTGCAGCAAGCAGAACCGAGAATAGTAAATAAGGGTTGGCGGCAGAGTCGGGCGCACGGTATTCAACTCGCACGCTTTTTTCGCGGCCGGGGCGGTACGTAGGAACTCGGATCAGATCGCCGAAGTTGCCTTTTGTCCAAGATGCGAAAACCGGTGCTTCCAGTCCGGGGATCAAACGCTTGTACGAGTTGATCCACTGGTTGGTCACCACGCAGATATCTGCAGCGTGACGCATCAGGCCGGCAATGAACTGGCGTCCAATCTCGGAAAGATTCTGCTCGGCTTCGGCATCAAAGAACGCATTGTCGTCGCCCTTGAAGAGCGACATGTGAGTGTGCATTCCAGATCCGTGACGATCGCCGAACGGTCGAGGCATGAACGTTGCGTAGGCACCAGAGGGAGCCGCTATCTCTTTCGCAACAGTTTTGAACGTGATGATCGAATCAGCCATCGTCAACGCATTCATGTGGCGAAGGTCGATTTCATGCTGGCCATCACCAACTTCGTGATGACTGTGCTTTACCGGAATCCCCATCTGCTCAAGCGTAAGCACGGTATCGCGGCGCAGATCGGCGCCTGTTCCGTCTACCGATGTCTGATCGAAGTACCCGCTGCGATTCGGGCGAGCACTCTCTTCAGACTCGCCCATGTCGTAGTAGTACTCGATCTCAGGTGCCACGTAGAACGTGAATCCCATCTTCGAGGCTTTTTGAATATTTCGGCGGAGTACCTGGCGACCATCAGCTGCCGATGCCTCGCCAGCAGGGGTTTCGATATCGCAGAACAGCCTTGCAACAGCGTCTTTACTCGGACGCCACGGCAGTACCTGGAAGGTTGACGGATCGGGCATGGCGATCATGTCGGATTCATCGGCGCGGGTGAGACCCTCGATCGACGCGCCATCAAAGCTCGCACCGTTTCTCAGAACGCCTTCAAGCTCATCAACCGTAATGGCAAAGCCCTTCAGGGTTCCCAAAATATCGGTGAACCAGAGTCGAATGAACTTCACATCGTGCTCGCGCGCCGAGAACAAGACGTATTTAATCGCCTCTTCGTCGATCTTCGGGCGCTGTTTTTTTGCTGTGTTTGTCATGAACTAGACGTACTGATGAGGGTGTCGAAACACTCTCGTAAATCGGCCACTAAAAAATGAGCCGAAAATTGAGTATTGAAAAATGTTTCCTGGTTGTCAATTAACTCTTTGTAACAAAGCGGACTACTTATACTGCTCCCGTACGCGCGCTGTGCACGCGCCCCCTGTTAACGAATTGTTTCAAATTGAAACAATTTACTCACAAAACATCTGAAAACCGCTCTTATGACGAACCTCCCGGTGAACGGAACCGATAGCCGACGTTCCACTGTGTCTCAATGAAATGATGTGTGATGTCGTCGATCTTGCTTCGAAGGCGTCGTACGTGAACATCAACTGTTCGGGTTCCACCGAAATAGTCGTATTCCCACACACTTCGAAGCAGTGCCTCACGGCTAAATACACGACCCGGATTCGATGCCAGATACTTGAGGAGTTCGTACTCCTTATACGTAAGATCGATCTTACGACCCTTGAGTGTGACTTCATACCGATCGTAATCGATCATCAGTTCACCGTGAGTAATTGTGTTTGCTGTTTCGATCGGCGCGTTTCTTGACATAGCGATGCCCAGACGAACGGTAACTTCCTCTGCAGTGCACGGCATGAAGCAAACTTCAACTTCTTCACGAGTCGCACTAATGCCGTCGAGCGACACCACCGGAAGTATCACAACCACCGGAACACCAGCGTCAGCAGCGGCGTGGACAATGCCCGAAGGTCCGGCCAAACCCGTACCAGCACCCCAGACAAGAGCGCCTTCAACACTGGCAGCGAGTTCGTCCTTGCTCGTTTCAGAGGTGAATTTGACTAGCTTCAGAGAAGAATCTAGCGCGCTGATACCCGCCATCAGGCGTTCAGATTCTGCATCAGCAAACCCTAAAAGGGCTATAGAACTCACTTAGTTGCACCCGTATTCAGTAGCGTACCCGTACGGAACGAATGGAATTTGCGCTGTTTTATGTGCGCACGCGCGTCTCGTTATCTGAGGCCTTGCGTAGCGACGAAGCATCCTAGGGTATTAGTTTGTGGTGAATTTCACAAGTTGTTATGGTTGGCGGCGCGGTGCTGCGACGAGATTCGTAAAAAGGCTCTAAATCTCGTTGACTTGACTAAGCACTCGTTCGTATACTTACCCTTCGTGGCCTGATCAATATCGGTTGGGCTCACCTTCTTGTGACCTTTTTTCTGGACTAAATTTTGCCCACGATTAATCAACTGGTACGTAAAGCTCGTAAGCAGAAGCGGCGTAAGCCGAAGACTCCTGCTCTTCGTGTTGCATTTAACTCGTTCTCGAGCCAGCAGGTAGAGCTGAAAAAGGGAAGCCCGCAGAAACGCGGTGTTTGCCTTCAGGTTCGAACTGTTACACCGAAGAAGCCGAACTCGGCCCTTCGTAAAGTAGCTCGTGTCCGATTGAGCAACGGTATGGAAGTTACCGCTTACATTCCGGGTGAAGGTCACAATCTGCAGGAACACTCGGTTGTCCTTATTAGGGGCGGCAAGGTTCCGGATCTGCCAGGTGTTCGATACCACATTGTTCGTGGAACCCTCGACACATCAGGCGTAGAAGATAGAAAACGTGGCCGCAGCAAGTACGGCACGACAAAGAGCTAGTAACTAAAAATCTCTGTCAAAAATGACCGCCTGTCTCTTCATTAGGTAGGTGGCTTAGTTTGCCAGAGACATATTTGACCAAATTCGCCTAACGAGAAAAACGAAGGTATAGACATGGCACGCAGGCGCCGCGCTCAGCGCAGGCATATAGCTCCGGACCCCCAGTATGGGTCAGTGGAGCTTACCCGGTTCATAAACCGCCTAATGATTGGCGGCAAGAAATCGGTTGCTCAGAAGGCTATGTACCAATGCCTCGAAATGCTCGAAAAAGAAACCGACAGGCCCGGCCTTGAGGTGTTTGAGCAGGCAGTACGTAACGCAATGCCTGCACTGGAAGTAAAGCCCCGCCGTGTTGGTGGAGCAACTTATCAGGTGCCGGTTGAAGTGCGTCCCGAACGTCGGGGTGCACTCGCGCAGCGATGGCTGATCACAGCTGCGCGTGAGCGTTCGGGAAGACCCATAGCCGATCGGCTTTACGCCGAACTTCTAGAAGCTTCCCGTGGTGGAGGCGTCGCCGTGAGGCGTCGTGAAGATCTTCACAGGATGGCAGAGGCCAACAGGGCGTTTGTCCACTACCGCTGGTAGGAACCAGCACAACTAAATCAGCCGCAAAACCGCTCCGATGATTTGCTCACGGGGACGGAACGAATGGCAAAACCGAGATGACTACTACATCTGCAAAGAAAACCGACCTTAAAAAGGTACGGAACATAGGCTTCATCGCCCACATCGACGCCGGTAAGACCACGGTGACAGAGCGCTTACAAGATCGGTAACATCGATGAAGGCACCACCGTTATGGACTTCATGTCGCTTGAACGCGAACGTGGAATCACCATCGGTTCAGCCGCCACCAACGCCCAGTGGGCCGGTCATCAGATCAACATTATTGACACTCCAGGTCACGTCGACTTCACTGCTGAAGTAGAACGTTCCCTCCGAGTGCTCGACGGTGGTGTAGTTGTTCTCGAATCCGTCTCAGGTGTACAGCCTCAGTCAGAAACAGTCTGGCGTCAGGCCGACACGTACAACGTTCCCCGCATGATCTTTGTCAACAAGATGGACAGGCTCGGAGCTAATTTCAACTACGCAGTCCAGACCGTACACGAACGACTGGGCGCGAACGCAGTTCCGATCCAGATACCCATGGGTGCTGAGTCTGAATTCGTTGGCCTGATCGACCTCGTAGGCCAGAACGCTTACTTCTACGAAGACGCAGAAGCTGTTGAGCACACGCTCATCGATATTCCTGCTGAGTACGCACAAGCGGCCGAAGAAGCCCGTCAACATCTGATCGAAAAAGTCGCCGAAACCGATGACGGTCTAATGGAGAAGTTCCTCGAAGAAGAGGAAATCACCAACGAAGAGCTAAAAGCTGCGCTTCGACGGGCTACCATCGCTCTCGAAATATTTCCGGTATGTGTTGGTTCAGCACTCAAGCACCGCGGTGTTCATCCGCTACTCGACGCAGTTATCGACTACCTGCCTTCACCGCTCGACGTCGATGCCATCAAGGGTGTCGACCCTGCCGACGAGTCAATTGAGCTCGAACGACAGCCTTCCGTTGACGACCCCATGTCGGCACTCGCCTTCAAGGTTGTGACCGACCCACACGTTGGTCGGCTCGTCTACCTCCGTGTCTACTCGGGAATCCTCGAGTCGGGTGTAAACATCTACAACTCGACCACACGTTCGAAAGAACGAATCGGTCGACTCATGGTCATGCATGCCGACTCTCGTGAAGAGAAGAAGTTTGCAGGTCCAGGTGAAATCGTTGCGGCGATCGGTCTTAAGGACACGATCACAGGTCACACCCTGTGCCCGCAGAACCAACAGATTTCACTTGAAAAGATTTCGTTCCCAGACCCAGTACTTTCCGTTGCGGTAGAGCCCAAGACTCGAACCGACCAGGAAAAGATGTCGACCGCACTGGTTCGACTTGCTGATGAAGACCCCACACTCGTCGTCTCTTCCGACGAAGAGAGTGGTCAGGTCATTCTTGCTGGAATGGGTGAACTCCACCTCGACGTTATCGTCGAGCGAATGCGACGTGAGTTCAATGTAGAAGCAACGGTTGGCGCTCCCCGAGTTGCCTACCGAGAGACCGTTACCAGAGTCGCAACAGCTCAGGGTAAATTGGTCAAGCAGACCGGTGGTCACGGACAGTTTGGTGACTGCACACTGCGACTCGAGCCTGTAGAACCGGGCGCCGGGTTGCTGTTTGAATCTGAAATCACCGGTTCAACCCTACCTCGTGAGTACTTCAGGCCAATCGAGCAAGGCTTCCGTGAAGCCGCCCGATCTGGTGTGATCGCCGGATACCCGGTTGTCGATATGAAGGCAGTGCTGGTAGACGGTTCGTACCACGAAGTTGACTCTTCAGAAATGGCTTTCAAAGTGGCTGCCTCTATGGCATTCAAGTCCGCTATGAGCAAGGGCAAGCCTGCCCTTCTTGAGCCAATCATGAAGATTGAAGTTGTTACTCCTTCTGAATATCTTGGCGATGTACTCGGAGACTTGAACTCCAGGCGTTCTCAGGTTCAGAACATGGAATCCCGTGGCGAAGCGCAGGTTATTTCTGCGTTCATCCCGCTCGCGGAAACGTTCCAGTACGCCACGCACGTTCGGTCTATCACTACGGGTCGTGCCAGTTTCTCAATGGAGCTGGACCACTATTCTGCAGTGCCGAAGAACGTTGCAGAGAAAGTGACAGGAAACTAGGGAATGCCAGGACAGAAAATTCGAATCGTCCTAAAAGCGTTCGATCACCGACTTCTAGACATCTCAG